>WNGA01002100.1_pt1 | contig 66221 bp, 52 predicted proteins | sample 5400061 | NCBI WGS metagenome assembly WNGA01 (sample SAMN13153366, study PRJNA577476) | soil metagenome | isolation source: 100 cm soil or saprolite under grassland replicate 2 | place: USA:California | collected 2016-06-15
GACCGCGGCGACGAATACGGCTGGAATTGCGAGCCTTGCCCAGCGCCGCAGGACTGATTCTTTCGCCCCGGCGCCGGCATGGGCTTCGGTCATTTCTGTTCTATCTTCGGATCCAGCGCGTCGCGCAGGCCGTCGCCGAGAAGATTGAAAGCGAGCACCGTGCAGAAGATCGCCAGGCTGGGGAAGAGAGCGACATGCGGCGAGGTCATCATGTCCGCGCGCGCCTCGTTGAGCATCGCACCCCATTCGGGCGTCGGCGGCTGGGCACCCATGCCGATAAACGACAGGCTCGCCGCCGTGATGATCGACGTGCCGATGCGCAGCGAGAAATACACGACGACCGCCGCGATCGTGCCGGGAAAGATGTGGCGGACCACGATCGTCCAGTCCGACGCCCCGATACTCCGCGCCGCTTCGACGAACGTAAGGTGCTTGAGCGCCAGCGTGTTGCCGCGCACGAGCCGGGCGAACGTGGGAATGCTGAAGATCGCCACCGCGATGATGACGTTCCCCATGCCGCCGCCGAGGATAGCGACGATGCCGATGGCGAGCACGATACCGGGAAACGCGAACAGCACGTCGCAGATGCGCATGATGATGCGGTCCCACCAGCCCTCGTAGTATCCGGCGACGAGACCCATGGCCGTGCCGACGACCGCGCCGACGGCGACCGATACAAAGCCGGCGGTCAGCGAGATGCGCGAGCCCATCAGAATGCGGCTGAAGATGTCGCGCCCGAGAGGATCGACCCCGAACCAGTGCTTGGCCGAAGGCAGCGCATTAAGGCTGTCGTAGTCGAAGAAGCTTTCCGCGTCGTAGGGGACGATCCACGGCGCGCCGAGGGCCAGCACGACCAGCAACCCAACGAACAATCCCGCGACCACCGCGACATGCTGCTTGCGGAATTTACGCCAGAACTCCGTCCACGGCGTCCGCACCGCTGCCGCTGCCACTTCGGGCACGGCCGGGATTTCGGCATCCACCGGCTGGAGCTCTGCTTGCTCATTCATAGCATCAGCGATAACGGATGGTCGGATTGATCACGGCGTAAAGGACATCGACGATCAGGTTGATGAGCACGAATTCGAGCGAGAACAGCAGTACTAATCCCTGAATGACCGGATAGTCGCGCATGTCGACCGCGTCGACGAGGAGCCTGCCCATTCCCGGCCAGTTGAAGACGACTTCGACGACGATCGAGCCGCCGAGCAGGAAGCCGAACTGCAGGCCCATCATGGTGACGACCGGGATCAGCGCGTTGCGCAGCCCGTGCTTGACGACTACGATCGTTTCGGGAAGGCCTTTGGCGCGCGCGGTGCGCACGTAGTCTTCGTGCAGAATGTCGACGAACGACGAGCGGGTAAAGCGCGCCATGATCGCCGCGACCGCGGCACCGAGCGTCAACGACGGCAGGATGTAGTGGCGCCAGGTGTCGGCGCCCACCGTCGGCAGCCAGTGCAGCTGCACCGAAAAGATTTGCATCAGGAGCATGCCGAGCGCGAACGCCGGAAACGATATACCCGACACGGCCAGCGTCATGCCCACCCGGTCCGGCCACCGGTTACGCCAGACCGCGGAAAGGGTACCGATGAACATGCCGATCGCCACCGACCACGCCATGCTGGTGACGGTCAGCCAGAATGTCGGCATGAAGCGCTCGGCGATTTCGGCGCTTACCGGACGCTTGGTGCGCAGCGACCGGCCGAAGTCCCCCTGCAGCACGCCCGTTGTGAAGCGGACGAACTGCTCGGGCAGCGATTTGTCGAGGCCGAGGTCCTGCCGCACCAGCGCGACGGTCTCCGGCGTTGCGTCCGGTCCGGCGGCAAGACGGGCCGGGTCGCCGGGCAGCAGATGCACGAACAGGAACACCAGCAGGGCGACCAGGGCCAGCGTGGGAATCAGGCCGAGCAGGCGTTTGACGAGATACTGGAGCATTGCGAGCTGGCCGTCGCCCCGGCGAAGGCCGGGGCCCAAGTTCTTACCACCATCGCGACTGCGTCACGACCTTGGATCCCGGACCTCGCGCTTCGCGCTCGTCCGGGATGACGCATTTGTTGCCGATCGCGGACCGCTGCGCGATCCGCTCTCGGACAAATGCGTCATTTCAAATCGATTTCCGTGAAGTTGAACGACGCGTCCGGGATCACGTAGACCCCGGTAAGCTTCTTGTTGTGAGCGGAGAGCAGCTTCTCGGTGACCAGCGGCGCCCAGGGTGCGTCCTTCCAGATCGTTTCCCCGTAGAGCAGGGGACGCAGCGCCCAGTCCGCTTCACCGGTCGACGTCGACCAGCCGACGTAATACAGGCGCACCGGCGCGGTCGCGGGATCCTGCCAGCTCTCGACCTTCTCGACGCGCTGACCCGCCTCGAGCAGCGTGATCTTGGTGCGGATGCTGATCTGCTGCAATTGTTGCTGCAAGAACTGCGTGACCTTTTGCGCGGTGGTGTGATTGTAGGCCGACCACAGCTCGGTCTCGAAGCCGGTGGGGTATCCGGCCTCGGTCATCAGCTGCTTCGCCTTGGCCAGATCGTACGGCCACGCACCGATCTTGACCGCGTACTGCACGCCCTCCGGCGCCACGCCTTCTGCCGGCGCCGCGTAGCCATTGAACGCGACCTTGGCGAGCGCGTCCTTGTTGATCGCGTACGCGATCGCCTGCCGCACCTTGGGGTTGTCGAAGGGCTTCTGCTGCGTGTTCATCGAAAGATAACGCAGCACGATCGAGGGTGCCGCGACCACCTCCAGCTCCGGCTTGCCCTTGAGCACTTCGGCCTGCTCGTAGGGAACCGGGAACGTGAAGTGTGCCTCGCCGGTCTGCATGATGGCCGCGCGCGAGTTGTTGTCGACGACCGGCTTCCAGGTGATCGTGTCGACCTTCGGATAACCCTTCTTCCAGTAACCATCGAACTTCGCGACCTTCAGATAATCGGTCTGCTTCCACTCGACGAACTTGAACGGACCCGTTCCGACCGGGTGAAACGCGATGTCCTTGTTGCCATACTGCTTGAGCGCAGTCGGGCTGATCATCACCGTCGACGGATGCGCGAGTTGATTGATGAACGGCGAGAATGGCGTCTTCAGCGTGATGCGCGCGGTGTAGTCGTCGACGACCTCGGTCTTGGCGATGTTGTTGTTGTAAAGCCCGAAGCGCTTGAGCTTGTTGTCCGGATTGGTCACCCGGTCGAGGTTCGCCTTGACCGCATCGGCCTTGAAGTCGGTGCCGTCGTGGAACTTGATGCCCTTTTTCAGCTTGATGGTGTAGACGAGCCCGTCCTTGCTGGCTTCGTAGCTCTCGGCGAGCACCGGGATCATCTTCATGTCCTTGTCGAAGCCGTACAGGCCTTCGTAGAACGACTTGGCCATCGCCTGCGACAAGGTGTCGTTGGCGTCGTAGGGATCGGTCGTCGTGAACGTCGAGGCGACGGCGAAGACCACATCCTTGGCGGCAAAGGCAGGAACGCTGGCGAGCGCGGCCAGCGCCAGAGCAGCCAGCGGCATCGAGCGAAGCAGTGATTTCATACGGTTTCTCCAGAGTGATGCGGCACAATCCATTGCGCCGGTGACAGCAGCTCTCGCGAAAGCTCATTTACTAGTATGCACCGCCGACGCGGTGCACGGCCACATAGTGTCCCGGTCCGACTTCCTCGAGCGGCAACACTGTCGGCTCATCGCCGACGGCGCGGATCGGGCTCGGGACTTCCGCGGATGATAGCTCCCTTTTGCGGCGTCGTCGTGCGGGGTCGGCGATCGGAACCGCGGCCATGAGCTTCCTCGTATACGGATGCCGCGGGTCTTCGAAGACGGCGCGGCGCGGGCCGATTTCGACGATCTGACCCAGATACATTACCGCCACCCGATGGCTGACGCGCTCGACCACCGCCATGTCGTGCGAGATGAACAAGTACGCGAGGCCGAATTCGGCCTGCAGATCGAGCATCAGGTTGACGATCTGCGCCCGGATCGAGACGTCGAGTGCCGATACGGCCTCGTCGGCGACGATGATCTTCGGCTGCAGGGCGAGCGCGCGGGCGATCGCGATTCGCTGCCGCTGTCCGCCGGAGAATTCATGCGGATAGCGCGGCGCATGGTCGGGCGACAGGCCGACGTGGTCGAGCAGCCACGCGACGCGGTCCTCGGCCTCTGTGCCACGCGCGACGCCGTGCACGTACAGCGGCTCCGCCACCGAAAAGCCTACCGTGAGCCGGGGATCGAGCGAAGCGTACGGATCCTGGAACACCATCTGGATTTCGCGCCGCAGCGGCCGAACCGCATCGGCGGGCAACCGAGCAATATCGCGCCCTCCGAATTCGATGCTGCCGCCTTGAATGTCGACCAGGCGTAGCAGCGAGCGCCCGGTCGTCGATTTGCCGCAGCCGGATTCTCCCACCAGCGCCAGCGTTTCGCTGGCGTTCAAGTCGAAGCTGACCTGTTCGACGGCGTGCACGCGTCGCCGCACGCGCCCGAAAAACCCCGAGGGGACGTCGAAACGCGTCTTGAGCTTGCGAACCTTGAGTAGCGGCGGTCCCGGCTCCGGCGCCCGTGCCGTTGCCGTTGGCGGCGGCCCGGGGCTGGCGGACTGAAGCAACTGAAACCGCGCCGGCAGGTCGGTGCCCTGCATCGATCCGAGCTTCGGCACCGCGGAGAGGAGAGCCCGCGTGTAAGAATGGTGCGGAGCGTGAAAGATGGCATCGGCCGAGCCCTCCTCGACCTTCTCTCCCCGGTACATGACGATCACGCGCTCGGCGACCTCAGCCACGACGCCCATGTCGTGGGTAATGAAGACGACTGCCATATGCATTTCCGCCTGCAGCAGGCTGATGAGCTCCAGGATCTGTGCCTGGATCGTCACGTCGAGCGCGGTGGTTGGCTCGTCGGCGATCAGAAGCGCCGGCTTGCACGACAGCGCCATCGCGATCATGACGCGCTGGCGCATGCCCCCCGAGAGCTGATGCGGGTAGCGCCCGAGCGCGGCTCTCGCCTCGGGTATTCGCACCTGCTCGAGCATGCGCAAGGCTTCCTTTCGCGCCGCAGCGGCGTCCTTGCCCTGATGCAGGCGGATCGACTCCGCGATCTGCTCGCCGACCGTATAAACCGGGTTGAGCGAGGTCATCGGCTCCTGGAAGATCATCGCGATCTCGGCGCCGCGAATGTCGCGTATCGTCGCCGGATCGGCGCGCGCGAGATCGATGCGCTGCCCGCTCGGGCGCAAGAAGTCGAGGCGGCCAGCGAGAATGCGCCCGCCCCCTTGCTCGACCAGCCGCATTACCGACAGCGCGGTGACCGACTTGCCCGAGCCGGATTCGCCGACGATGGCGATGGTCTCGGCGCGGCCCACGGTGAATGACATGTCCCGCACCGCCGCGACGACGCGTTCCGAGGTGCGAAACTCGACCGATAGTCCCGAGACGGCGAGGACGGCGTCGCGCGGGAGACTAGCCATCGACGGGGTCGCGGCGAGTCAACGCGGCGCCGGCGCGGCCGTCGCCTGTCGGCGCAGATCGTCGATGGTCGCGTTCATCGTGATCGCTTGGCGGTCGATGAGCAGGTGCAGAAGTGTGGGCCGCTCCGAGGCAAGCGCGCGCGCTAGCGCGGCTGCGAATTCTTCGGTGCGGCTCACTGTCTCGCCAGCCGCGCCGTACGCGCGCGCGAGCGCGGCGAAATCGGGGTTCACGAGATCGGTCGCGTAAACGCGCGCGGGATATTGGCGCTCCTGGTGCATCCGGATCGTTCCGTACATGCCGTTGTCGACGACGACGAAGACGATAGCCAGGCGATATTGTACGGCGGTCGCGAGCTCCTGGCCGTTCATGAGAAAACACCCATCGCCGTTCCAGGAAACGACCGTGCGTTCCGGGTGCGCGGCCTTGGCGGCAATCGCCGCCGGGACGCCGTAACCCATCGATCCGTTGTACGGCGCGAGTTGCGTGCGAAACCGCGGATAGCGATACAGCCGGTGCAGCCAGGTCGCATAATTACCGGCGCCGTTGGCGAGGATCGCATCCTCGGGAAGACGTTCGCGCAACGTCGCGACGATCTGCCAGAGGTCGAGCGAGCCCGGCATCGGCCGCGGCGTCTGCCACGCGAGATATTCGGCGTGAGCCGCCGCGGCGCTGCCGGACCACGCGGGCGCGTCGATCGGCGCCATGGCCGCGAACGCAGCGCAAGCGGGCGCGACCGACGCCTGAATCGCCAGCGCGGGTTGGAACACGCGGCCGAGCTCTTCGGCGCCGGGATGCACGTGGATCAGCGCCTGCTTCGGCTGTGGCGCGGCGAGCAGCGTATAGCCTCCCGTCACCATCTCTCCCAGACGCTCGCCGATCACGAGCAGCATATCGGCGACGCGGATGCGCGCGGCGAGCTTCGGGTTGATGCCGATGCCGACGTCGCCGGCGTAGTTCGGATGCCGGTTGTCGAACACGTCCTGATTGCGGAACGCACAGGCAACCGGCAAGGCGTTCGCTTCGGCGAAGCGTGCGAGATTCGCGCAGGCCTGCGCATTCCAGCCGCTGCCGCCGACGACGACGAGTGGCCGCTGCGCTGCGGCGAGCAACGAGCGCAACCGGTCGAGCTCTTGCGGTGCCGGCTGGACGATCGGCAGCTCGATCCGCGCCACATCGGCGACGGCCGCGGTTGCGGCGAGCATGTCCTCGGGCAGCGCGAGGACGACCGGGCCGGGCCGTCCCGACTGCGCCACGCGAAAGGCGCGAGCGACGTATTCGGGAATGCGCTCCGCGCGCTCGATTTGCGCGACCCACTTGACGATGCTGCCGTACATGCGCCGGTAGTCGATTTCCTGAAATGCTTCGCGGTCGGCAAAGTCGCTGCCGACCTGGCCGACGAAGACGATCAACGGCGTCGAATCCTGTGCCGCGGTATGGATTCCTATTGCGGCGTTCGACGCGCCCGGGCCGCGCGTCACGAAGACGATGCCCGGCAGGCCGGTAAGCTTGCCGTACGCTTCGGCCATGTACGCCGCGCCGCCTTCCTGACGGCAGACGATGAGCCGCAGGCGATCGCGGACGTCGTACAGCGCATCGAGCACGGGCAGATAGCTCTCGCCGGGCACGCAAAACGCGAGCTCGACTCCCTGCAGCAGCAGATTGTCGACGAGTATGCGGCCGCCGGTACGCATCGTTTGGGGCAGTCGGGAGAGAAGTACGCCTGGTCATTCTAGCGTGATTCGGCGACAGGCTCGCCGCGCCGTATAATCCGCGCAGGCCGCCGCGCCCCACGGCCAGTGAGGGAAGCATCGCTGATGGTCCAAACGATCACGTTGCAGGAATCGCTCTGGTTCAGCGCCGTCGCTCTGCTCCTCGGTTTGATCACGATGCGCTTCCGGCCGGAGCTGCGGCGGTCGGTGCTGGTCAATCTGTTCCTGATCGCGCTGGGCTTGGGCGGGCTCGGTGTGCTCTCGCGCTATCAGCCGATACCCCAGCAGTTAACCATCGCGGTCATCCCGCGTGAGATCTGCCTGCTGATCGTCGCGCTCGGCAATATCCGCATCTTCATCACGTTCATGACCAGCGTGCTCCTGGCGCGCCGCGCGGTGCCGCGCATCCTCGGCGAAGTGACCATGGCTTTGTCGGTGGTGGTGTACGCCCTGATCCGCCTCGACGCGGTCGGTGTGAACCCGACCAGCCTTATCGCGACCACTACCGTAGCCGGCGCCGCCGTCGCGTTTGCGATGCAGTCTACGTTGGGAAATCTGCTGGGCGGAATCTCGTTGCAGCTCGACAATACGTGCCGCATCGGCGACTGGATCGAGATCGACGGCGGCGTTACCGGAGAAGTCGTCAGCATTCGCTGGAGGTACACTGCATTGGCGACGGTGTACAACGCGACCATCATCATTCCGAATGCGGAGTTGATGAAAAGCCGGGTCACGCTGCTCGGACGTCGCGGCGATCAGCGCATACCCTGGCGGCGGCCGATCGAGTTCGGCGTCGGATACGAATGGACGCCGGGGCAGGTGATTGCCGTCGTCCACGCCGCGCTCGAGCGGGCGGAGATACCCTTCGTGGCGACCGAGCCGATGGCGCACTGCATCTGCACGGCCTTCGAGGCGAGCGCGATTAAGTATGTCGTCTATTACTGGCTGACCGACATCAAGTCCTATCTGGTGACCGACTCCCGAGTGCGGGTGCACGTCTACGCCGCGCTGGGCCGAGCCGGCATGGAGATCCCGATTTCGCGCTCCGACCTGTATCTGCATTCGGGCCGCCATCTGCAGCTGACAAGATCGGAGCGGGAACAGGAGTCGCGGGTGGCACTGTTGCGGTCACTGCAACTGTTCGCGCCGCTCACCGACGATGAAACGCACGCGCTTGCGGCACAGTTGATCGGGACCCCATTCGGTCCGGGAGACATGGCCACGCGACAGGGCGAGCCTTCCGATTCGCTGTACATCCTCGCGCGCGGTCAGGTCGGAATCTTCCGCGACGCTGCGCCGGGAAGCTCGGCGGCGCGGCAGCGACTCACCACGCTGCCAGCGCCATCAATTTTCGGCGAAATGGGCCTCCTTACCGGCGAGGCGCGCAGCGCCACGATCATCGCAGAGTCCGATGTGCTCTGCTACCGGCTCGACAAACGCGGATTCGAAGACATCATCCGCGCGCGCCCGGAGATCGCCGAGGCGATATCCAAGGAGGTTGCGGAGCGACTGGCGGCCAACGATGCGCGGCTGGCGCTGCTCTCCGCTGAGGCGCGGGCGCGTGCGACCGGCACGCGCGCCAGCGAGCTGGTCAGGAAAATCCGCCAGTTCTTCGGGCTGGACCCGGGTGACTGAAGTCCGCGATGGTTGTCAGCCTGCTAGGCCGCAGCCCGATTCGCGGCCAGCAGCTCTTGGCGCTTGAGCAGGAATACGGATTCGTCGCTCGATTCCGTCGATAGCCAGGTGAACGGCAGGCGCGGAAATGCGGCCTCGGCTGCGGCGCGGTTTTGGCCGACCTCGACGACCAGCAGGCCGTCGGGTTTCAGGAATTCCGCGGCGCGGGCGAGGATGGTGCGCACCGCGTCGAGGCCGTCGTCACCTCCCGCCAGCGCGAGCTGCGGCTCGTGTTGATACTCTGGCGGCAGTTCTTCCATCGCCATCGCCGTCACATACGGCGGATTGCTGACGATGAGGTCGTAATTCTTTTCGGTGAGGTTCGACAGCAGGTCGGAGCGGATCAGATTGACCCGCCCCTGCAAGCCGTGGTCGGCGACGTTGCGCAACGCGACAGCGAGCGCATCGGAGGAGATGTCAGCGGCATCGACGTCGGCATTCGGAAAATGATGCGCGATCAGGATAGCGAGGCACCCCGACCCGGTGCACAGATCGAGCGCGGTCTGAATTTTGTCGGGCTCGGATATCCACGGACTGAGCCCATCACGCAGCAGCTCGGCGATATACGAACGCGGAATGAGCACGCGCTCGTCGACGTAGAAGCGGTGCTCGCCCAGCCAGGCTTCGTGCGTGAGATACGCCGCCGGAACGCGCTCGTTGACGCGGCGGGCGATGATGTCCTGCAGCTCTTCGCGCTCGGCATGAGTGAGCTTCGCGTCGAGAAACGGCTCCAGGCGATCGAGCGGCAGGTGCAGCGTGTGCAGCAGCAGGTACGCCGCCTCGTCGTACGCGTTGGTCGTGCCGTGCCCGAAAGAAAGTCCGGCCAGGTTGAACCGCGATACCGCGTAGCGCAGCCAGTCGCGGAGGGTCTCCAGCTCCTGGGTGAGAGTGCTCATCAGACGGCCGGGGCGAGGAGCAGACGTTCCAGTATGCCACGATACAGCGCGGCGAGCGGCTCGAGGTCGGCGACAGCCACGCGCTCGTCGAGCTTGTGGATCGTCGCGTTGACCGGCCCCAGCTCGACCACTTCGCGACAGACAGCGGCAATGAAGCGCCCATCGGAGGTGCCGCCGGTGCACGAGATTTCGGGGACGATGCCGCAGACCTCGCGAATCGTCTCCGTCGCGACGGCCACGAGCCTTTCTCGCGGCGTCAGATACGGAGCGCCCCAGCCCGTCCATGTGAGCTCGTAGTCGAGCCCGTGCCGCTGCAGTACCGCCTCGAAGCGCTCCTGCAGGCTTTCGCGCGTGCTCGCGGTCGCGTAGCGAAAGTTGAATAGCAACTCCAGCGAGCCCGGGATCACATTGTTCGCTCCCGTGCCGGCATGAATGTTCGACGCCTGCCACGATGTCGGCGGAAAGTATTCGTTTCCCTCGTCCCAGGCGTGCGCGGCAAGCTCGGCGATTGCCGGCGCCGCCAAATGAATCGGATTCTTCGCCAAATGCGGATAGGCGACGTGTCCCTGCACGCCGCGCACGCTAAGCCTGCCCGAAAGCGTGCCCCGACGTCCATTCTTGATTATGTCGCCCAGCCGCTCGGCTGAAGATGGTTCGCCGACGACGCAATAATCGAGTGCCGTGCCGGCGGCCTTGAGCTGGTCGATCACGCGCGCGGTGCCGTCGGTGGCGGGACCTTCCTCGTCGGAAGTGAGCAAGAGCGCGATCGAACCGGTGTGTGCCGGGTGCGCAAGCACGAAATGCTCGACCGCGACGACAAACGCGGCCAGGGAGGATTTCATGTCCGCGGCGCCGCGGCCATACAGGAATCCGTCACGGATGGTCGGCGTGAACGGGTCGGAATGCCAGCCTTCGAGCGGTCCGGGCGGCACGACGTCGGTATGCCCCGCGAAACACACCGCCGGTCGCGACTCGCCGCGCCGGGCCCAGAGGTTGGTCACCCCGTTGGACGACAGCGTTTCGCAGCGGAAGCCCAAGGGCGCGAGCCGCGCCCTGACGAGCTCCTGGCAGCCTGCGTCATCGGGCGTCTGCGAACGGCGCGCGATCAGCTCGCGCGCGAGGTCGAGCGTGGCATGGGGACCCATCGTCGGCGCCGCCTAAGTTCCACCAGGCTTGCGCCGTCAACGGTCGCGGTTCAGAAATGCCGGGTCGATTTCGAGCTTGGCGAACCCGACAGCGGCTCGGCGCGTGGTTTCGTCGCCGGCATCCGCAGCTTCGACGCGCGCGGAGGGCGTATTCTGGTTGACGAGCCACGCCAGGTTCGTCGGCGAGTCGGAACCGGTGAGCGCTTCCTCGTACGAGATCACGCCATCGAGATAGAGCCGGCACAGCGCCTGCTCGAAGGTCTGCGACCCCGGGTAGAGGCTCTGCTCCATCGCTTCCTTGATCTGCGTGATTTCGCCGTTCTTGATCAGATCGGCGATCAGCGATGTGTTGAGCAGCATCTCGACCGCCGGCTGCTGGTCTCCTTCCTTGTTGCGCACCAGCCGTTGCGAGATGATCGCCCGCAATCCAATCGACAGGTCGGAAAGCAGGCCTGAGCGCGCGTCGTAGGGGAACATGTTGATGATCCGGGACAGCGCGTGATAGCTGTTGTTGGCGTGCAGCGTCGACAGGCAGAGATGGCCGGTGAGGGTATGCAGCAGCGCCTGCTGCATCGTCTCCCGGTCGCGCACCTCGCCAATCATGATCAGGTCTGGCGCCTCGCGGAGCGCGTTACCCAGCGCCTTACTGTAGCCCTGGGTGTCAACGCCGATCTCGCGCTGGTTGACGATCGACTGCTTGTGCTCGAACAGGTATTCGATCGGATCCTCGAGTGTGAGGATGTGGCCCGACTTGTTGTTGTTGCGGTAGTCGATCATTGCCGCGAGCGTCGTCGACTTGCCGCAGCCGGTCGCGCCGGCGATCAGCACCAATCCGCGCTTCTCCATCACCAGATTGAGCAGTATTGGCGGCAGCTTGAGTTCCTCGAAAGGCGGAACGTTGCTGCGGACGTAGCGAACGCACAGCGAGATCGTCCCGCGCTGGCGGAAGATGTTGATCCGGAAGTTGCCGACGCTGCGATCGAGGTAGGAAAGGTTCATCTCCATCTCGTTCTCGAACTCGCGCGCCTGGTCCTTGGTCATCAGCTCGTAGGCGATGCGCCGGACGGTCTCGACGTCCATCGGCTGCGTGGCGATGGCCGAGACGACGCCGTTGATCTTGATGTTGATCGGCGCGCCGCAGGAGATGAACAGGTCTGAGGCCTGCTTCTCCGCCATCATCTTGAACAGTCGGTCTAGGTACATGTCGTGATGCCTTTGCGCGCCGGAGCTATCGGGATGGGATTCCCGCCCGCCAGCCGGCTCGGCTTGACAATGTCATGAATTGACAAGAATAACCAAGCTCAAGCAAAGTAACAACTGGCACGGCGGCCCTGGGGTGCTTTCCCCGACGGACGGCGTACGCTCATCTTCGTTCCTGCAGAGAAGCTTCCATGCTGGCCATCATCGGCGGCAGCGGGCTCACCCGACTGTCGACGCTTGCTGTTGCCCACCGCGAGGTCGTCCGTACCCCCTACGGCGAACCCTCGTCGGCGCTGATCTTCGGTCAGGTGGTGGGCCGGGACGTGGTATTTCTCGCGCGGCACGGTCATGGGCACTCGATTCCACCGCACCGCGTCAATTATCGCGCCAACCTGTGGGCGTTGAAGCACCGCAACGTCGACGCCATTCTGGCGGTGGCGTCGGTTGGCGCCATCGCCAGCGTGCACGCGCCGGGCGATCTGGTGCTGCCGCACCAACTGATCGATTACACCAGCGGACGGCAGAGCACGTTCTTTGACGGCGAGGATCGCAGGGTAATGCACGTCGACTTCACGCACCCCTACAGTGCGGAGCTTCGGAACCGCTGCGTCGCCGCGGCGCGCGCCGCCGGCGTGGCCGTGCACGATGGCGGTATCTACGGAGCTGTGTCCGGGCCGCGGCTCGAGACCGCGGCCGAGATCGACCGCATGGAGCGCGACGGCGCGACCGTCGTCGGCATGACCGGCATGCCAGAGGCGGTGCTGGCGCGGGAGCTCGGCATCGCCTATGTGGCGATCGACGTCGTTGTCAACCAAGCCGCGGGGCGCGGCGACAGCGCGCAGGCTATTTCCATCGAGCGTATCGCGGGCGTGCTTGAATCGGCCATGGACAAGGTGAAGACTCTCATCGATCACCTCGTGCAGGAGGGAGCGGCGTGAGCCCGCAGCGAGGCCCCCGCGCACTTGTGCGCGGGGATAGGACGCCGGAGGGCGGAGCAGGGGCCCCGCGCGCAGCGCGGGGATGCGACCCCGGAGGCGGAGAGGCTGGCGACACACAAAGCGAACAGTAGGCGTTCTCGGTGCGGAGCCGGCCGCGAGGCGAATCGACGCTTGAGGCCGACGCGTTTAGCTTGCGCCAGATATGATCGGTGCAAGGAGGCCAAGGCGTGAGCCCGCGTTCAAGGAGGCAGCGATGAAGCGCGAAATTCTGAAGATGGGCGATCCACGGCTGCTGGAGCGCGCCAAGCTGGTCGAGCGCCATGCGACGCCGGAATTGAAGGCGCTCGTGGCGGACATGCGCGAAACGATGATCGCCGCCAGGGGCGCCGGGCTCGCCGCCCCGCAGATCGGGGTCGGCCTGAGGGTGGTGATCTTCGGCTTCGAGCATAACGAGCGTTATCCCGACGCCGAACCGGTACCTTATACCGAGCTAATCAATCCGGTGCTGACCCCGCTTACGACCGAGATGGAAGAGGACTGGGAAGGTTGCCTGTCGGTCCCGGGCCTGCGCGGCCAGGTGCCGCGCTTCACGCGCTTGCGTTACACCGGATTCGATCCGGACGGACGGCCGATGTCACGCGAGGTGTCGGGATTTCACGCTCGCGTCGTACAACATGAGTGCGATCACCTCGACGGCATCCTTTACCCGATGCGCATGCGCGACCTGCGCCTGTTTGGGTATACCGACGTTCTGTTCCCCGACGCCGACGTCATCGAGGAATGATTCGCAGGAACGGGTTTCGTAGGGCCGAATTCATTCGGCCCTGGCGCGGCATGCAGACGGTGCGTGCGAATAAATTCGCACCTATATCAGGCGCAGCTGCTCGTAGAGCGCGGTTTCCAGTCTCACCAGGGCCAACTCGTCGTGCAGCCGTGCGCCATCGATAAGGAACACGTCTTCGGCGCGTTCGCCGAGGGTGTTGATCTTCGCGCTGGCGACATTGATATTGGCGCTCGCCAGCGTGTAGGCGATCCGAGCGAGCAGGCCCGGCCGGTCGCCGGCGACGATCTCGAGAATGAAGTGGGTGCCCTTGTCGTCGGGGAACAGGCGCACCTCGGGCGTCAGCGGGAAGTGCTTGAGGTGCCGACTGATGCGGCCGATCGGCGGGGGCTCGATCGGCGCACGCTGCGCGAGGACCCGCTTCAACTCGAACTCGACGTAACTGATGACGTCGCGATAGGCCGCGTTGGGATTACCCGGATCATGCACCGTGAACGTATCGAGGGCATAGCCGTGGCGCGTGGTATGGACCTTGGCGTCGAGGATCGACAGCCGCGCATTGCCGAAGAAGCTGCAGATGCGCGCGAACAACTCCTTCTGGTCCGGCAAGTAGATCATTACCTGCAGCCCGACGCCGGCGCGCGACAGCCGCGCTTTGACCAGCGGCTCCTTTCCTTCGACGCGGAAGTAGAGTTGGCGCGCATGCCACGCGATCTCGTCGGCACTGTGGCGCTGGAAGTAGACGCTGTCGAGCTTACGCCATAGCGCCTGCTCGGCGGCATCGGGGACGGCGTAAAGCCGCAGCTGCCGGACCGCCTCGCTGCGGCGCGCTTCGAGGCTGTCGTCGAGCTTGCGCGTCACAGCATGGCCGGTCAAATGCGACTGTGTGGCGTGAAAAAGGTCCTCGAGCAGCTTCGCCTTCCAAGCGTTCCACACTCTCGGGCTCGTGCCGCGGATGTCCGCGACCGTGAGCAGATAAAGGGCGGCAAGACGCCGCCCGGTCATGACCTTGGCGGCAAACGCGGTGATGACCGCAGGATCGCTGATGTCCTGCTTTTGTGCGGTCAGCGACATCGTCAGATGATGCTCGACCAACCACGTCACCAGGCGCGTGTCCTCCGCGGCGAGACCGTGCTCGCGGCAAAACCGCCGTACGTCCGTCGATCCCAGCCGTGAATGGTCGCCGCCGCGTCCCTTGGCGATGTCGTGGAAGAGTCCCGCGATATACAGCAGCTCGGGTCGGGCGAAGTCGGATATCAGGCGCGAGCACAACGGATACTCGTGTGCATGCTGCGGCTCGGTAAAGCGGCGCAGATTGCGGATGACCATCAGGATGTGCTCGTCGACCGTGTAGACGTGGTAGAGATCGTGCTGCATCTGACCGACGATGCGGCCGAACACGGGCAGGTACCGGCCGAGGATGCCGTACTGGTTCATGCGCCTGAGCTCGTGCGTGACACCCCGCGGCTGGCGCAATATGTCGAGGAAGCGGGCGCGATTGCCAGGGTCGCGGCGGAACGCCGCGTCGACCCGGGTCCGGTATCTCCAGAGCGCGCGCAGCGTGGGTGCGGACATGCCTTTAAGTTCGGGGTGCTGTTGCAGCGTCAGGAAGCTCTCCAGGATTGCGCTGGGCCGCTTGGCGAAGAGCTCCTCGTCCCTGACGTCGAGCAGCTCATCGACCGCCTGGAAATCGCTGTCGATCGGCTGCACGTTCACCTCCGCCGGAAAGAGACGGGCGTGCAGGTTCTGGAGCACGATGACGTTGAGCTGGCGGATCGATTTGGCCGCGCGGTAGTAGCGCTGCATCAGTTGCTCGGAGGCGCGCCGGGACGGCGTGTCCGCGAGGCCGAACTCGCTCGCAAGTGCCGCCTGTACGTCGAAGACCAGCCGGTCCTCGCGCCGGCCGGTGAGATAGTGCAGGCGGATGCGCAGATCGTCGATCAGCCTCTCGTGCCGCGCGAGCTCCCGTGCCTCCGCCGCAGTCATCAGGCCATGAGCCGCAATCTCACGCCATGTCCGACCGAAGCCGGCCGCCCTCGCAATCCACAGGATCGTCTGCAGGTCGCGCCGGCCGCCGGGACTTTCCTTGAGATTCGGTTCGAGGTTGTAAGCAGTATCCTGGTAACGGAGGTGGCGCTGCTGCTGCTCGAGTGCCTTGGCCTCGTAGAAGCCGCGGACGTCGAGGGTCGCGTCGAAGCGCCGGCCGAAGCGCGCATAGAGCGACCGCGATCCGGCCAAGAGGCGCCGTTCGAGCAGGCTGGTGCGAATGACCGCGTCGCCCTCCATCTCGGCTTCGCACTCATCGATCGTGCGCACGCTGTGACCGATCTCGAGACCGGTATCCCACATCAGCCCGATGAAACGTTCGATGCCCGAAGTGCCTCCGGATCGCGCATCGGTCAACGGCTGCGGCAGCAGCACGACGACGTCGACGTCGGAGTGAGGAAAAAGCTCGCCTCGGCCGTAGCCGCCGACAGCGACCAGCGCGCACCCAGGCGGGGGGTCGATCTCGGCCCAGAGCCCGCGCAATATTCTGTCGGTGAGCCTCGCCTGCCTGGCAAGTAGCCGCCGCGGCCGGCGGTGGATTCGATACGCAGCTTCCAGCTCGCGCCGGCCGGCGTCGAGCTCATGCTTCCAGCGCGCGACCGGCGCATTCGCAGCGCGGCCAGGGGCGGAGGCGACGACGCTGCTCAAGCTAGGGCCTGTTAACGCTATGGGCGCAAACGCGAACGGGTGGCCTGGGGCGCCAATCGCGGCAGCTTATTTGCCAAATACGGAAGCCAAGACTAGCGGTCTTGGCGAGGAGAGCAACAAAGAGTGGCGCCCCAGGCCACCCGTTCCCTTCGGGTTGCTGCCGAAAACGCCCATCGCGGCGTTGCGAAGGCTCGCCGGGTGCCCAACCCGCCTTCGCCTTCGCGCCTTGCGCTGAGCGTTTTCGGCGGTGCAACGCGTCTGTGTCCATAGCGTTAACAGGCCCGAGACGCCTCAGCTCGTCGCCGGCGGGGGTGGTGTCCCGGGCGATAGCGTCAGCACTTCGTACCCCGTATCGGTGACCAGCACCGTGTGCTCCCATTGTGCAGACAGGCTATGGTCGGCGGTGACGACGGTCCAGCCGTCGGCAAGACAACGGATGCCCGGCCGGCCAGCGTTGATCATCGGCTCGATGGTGAACACCATCCCCGGCTGCAGCTTGACCCCCGTGCCTGGGCGTCCGTAATGCAGCACCTGCGGCTCCTCGTGGAACTGACGGCCAATGCCGTGGCCGCAGAATTCGCGCACGACGGAGAAGCCATGGCTCTCGGCGTGGTGCTGGATCGTGGCGCCGATGTCGCCCAAATGCGCCCCCGGCTTCACCGCGCGAATGCCGCGCCACATCGACTCGTATGTGACTTCGCATAACCGCCGCGCCTGGATCGGCGGCGCACCCACGTAGAACATGCGGCTGGTATCGCCGTGGAACCCCTCCTTGATGACCGTGACGTCGATGTTGACGATATCGCCGGCCTTGAGCTTCTTGTCGCCCGGGATGCCGTGACAAACGACGTGGTTCACCGACGTGCAGATCGACGCCGGATAGGGTTGATATCCCGGCGGCGCGTAATTGAGCGGTGCAGGGACCGTATGCTGCACGTTGACCATGTACTCGTGACACAGCCGGTCGAGCTCGCCCGTCGTCACGCCCGCGGCCACGTGCGGCGTGATGTAGTCGAGAACTTCGGCCGCGAGCGCCCCCGCTACGCGCATCCTGGCGACGTCCTCGGCAGATTTGAGCGATACGGACATCCGTTTTAACTTCGCAGCAGCTCGTTGATACCGGTCTTGGCGCGCGTCTTGGCGTCGACCTGCTTGACGATCACTGCGCAATAGAGCTGGCAGTTCCCTTCGTTCGACGGCAGGCTGCCGGCCACGACGACCGAACCGGCCGGCACGCGGCCGTAGCTGATCTGGCCGGTCGAGCGGTCGTAGATCTTCGTACTCTGGCTGATGAAGACTCCCATGCCCAACACCGAATTCTCCTCGACGATCACGCCTTCGACGACCTCGGAACGGGCGCCGATGAAACAGTTATCCTCGATGATGGTGGGGTTCGCCTGCAGCGGTTCAAGTACCCCCCCGATGCCGACCCCGCCCGACAGGTGCACATTCCTGCCGATCTGTGCGCAGGAGCCTACCGTGGCCCAGGTGTCGACCATCGTGCCTTCATCGATGTAGGCGCCGATATTGACATAGGAGGGCATGAGCACGACGTTCCTCGCGATATAGGCGCCGCGGCGCGCGACGGCGGGCGGGACGACGCGCACCCCCGCTGCGGCGAAGTCGGCGGCGTCGAACTGAGCGAACTTGGTCGGGACCTTGTCGTAAAAACGAAACGGCGCATTGGGTGCCGCAAGGCCGACCGCAACATTGTCGGCGAGCCGGAACGACAGCAATACCGCCTTTTTGAGCCACTGATGAGTGATCCACCCGCCGTCGGCTTTTTCCGCGACGCGAAGGCGGCCCGCATCCAGCTCCGCGATCGCGGAAGCGACGGCGTCATGCACTTCGGCGGGGGTGGTCTGCGGCGATAGCTCGCTTTTCCGTTCCCAGGCGGCGTCGATCGTGGCTTGCAGGCTCGTGCTCATGAGACGACTTGCGCGGACGCGGGCAAAAGGCGCATTTTACCCGCTCGCCGTCGCCGTAGCCCGGGCTGAGCGTCGCGATGCTCGGGGCACGACGCTGCACTTCGTGCGCGCCCCGGGCTTCGCGCTTCCGCGCTCAGCCCGGGCTACACCGCTACATCGCCTTGAACAGATGCGCGAAAGTGCGGCTTACGGTAAGTTTCTCGGGGCGCTGCTTGAGGATGATCAACGGCTGGTCGCGGTAGTCGCGATCGACGCGCGCGATCGCGCGCAGGTTGACGATCGTGCCGCGATGGACTTGCCAGAAGAACTCCGAGTCGAGCTCGTCGAAGAGCTCTTTGATCGTCTTGCGGATCAACGCTTCTCCGCCCGCGGTGACGACCTTGGTGTACTTGTCCTCGGCGTGGAAGTAGAAAACGTCGTCGACAGGGATCAGGCGCATCGACGGCCCCAGCGAAGCCTTGATCCACTTCAGCGGCCCGCCGGAGTCGCGCGCCTCGATCTGCGCGAGCACGGTGGCGAGATCGGCGGGCGGCCGATCGAGGCGCTGCTTGAGGCGCTCGACGACTTTGACCATCCGGTCGGCAGTCACCGGCTTGAGCACATAATCGACGGCGCCTTGCTCGAACGCGGTCACCGCATACTCGTCGTAGGCGGTGACGAAGACGACGTGACAGACGCCGGCCAGCGCGTCGGCGACCTCGAGTCCCGACTTGACCGGCATGCGAATGTCTAGAAATACGATATCGGGCTCGAGCTCGCGCTGCAGCGCGAGGGCCTGTTCGCCGTTCTCGGCCTCGGCGACGATGGCGAGCTCGGGCCACGCCTGCGTCACCCGCGCGCGCAGTTGCGCGCGGAGCATCGGCTCGTCTTCGGCGATGAGCGCCGTGGGTTGCCTATTTTTCGTCTGCGTCAAACGGAATCTCGATCGTAGCGCGTGCGCCGTGCGGCGGGGCCTCTTCCAGGGTGAAGCGGCCGCTGTCGGCGTAAAGAGCGCGCAGTCGACCCCGTAGATTGGTCAAGCCGACGCCGTTGCCGATCTTGGCGCCGAGCCCGCGTCCGTTGTCGATGACCGCGACCGCGACGCGTCCGCCACGGCGGCGTGCTTCCAGCCGTATCGTGCCGCCCTCCGCCTGCGGCTCGAGCCCGTGCTTGACGGCGTTCTCGACCACCGACATCAACAGCATCGGCGGAAAGCGGTGCGAACGCAGCTCGTCGGGCACGTCGATGGCGAAGCCAAGTCTCGGACCCATCCGCATCTGCATGATCGATAGGTACGCCCCAGCGAGCTCAGCCTCCTGGCCCAGCGTGGTGCTGTCGGAGCGAAGCTGCGGCAGCGCCGCGCGCAGATAACCGAGGAGGTGGCCTAGCATCATGCCGGCCTCGGGCGGATCGGTCTCGGTCAGGAATTGCACCGAGGCCAGCGTATTGAACAGAAAATGCGGCTCGATCTGCGCCTGCATGAGCTTCAGCTCCGCCTCGATCGCTTGCTTCGACAGGAGGTTGCGATCGGCATCCGCTTTCAGCATGGCAGCGCGCGTGCGCGCCTCGCGGAACTGGAACAGGAAGAAAAGGCTGATGAAAAGCCCGGTGACGAAACCGCCAATCAGCGTTCCCCAGAACTTGTGCATATCCGCAAGAAGCTCGGAAAGCGTGTAACCCTTGATCAGAATAACTGCTGTGTAGCCTACTGCCGTACCGATCGCGACGGCCAGCACGAGCCGCCACACCGGATGCGTTTTTCCCCACGGCGACGCGGCATTGACCGCATAGGCGATCGACAGCCCGAAGCACTGCGCGGTGATGAACGGGTGCCAGAACGGACGCGTCTCCTCGATGTAAAGGATGGCTGCGACACCGGTGTTGATCGCCAGGATGAGTGCGACGGATTGCCAGGAGCACCCGCGGAAACCCGCGAAAATGGGCGCCCACCACGGGGCAGCGCGGACACTTGAAGTCGTGCTGGAAGTCGTCATGGGCGCCGATTGTACGCGCGGACGTGCACGGGACCGGGATCCGGCGACAGGGCGCGCCCAGACGCGACGAAGCGGCCCAATCCGGGGCCGATGGTTCGGCCGTTAGGTCCCTCGGCCCGCGCCCGCGAAACGGACCAGCCGATCGATCGCTTCGGTGCATTCGTCGAGCCCGGCCACCAGCGCGATGCGAACGTAGCCGCGGCCGGGGTTGACACCGTCCGCCTCGCGCGCGAGATAACTGCCCGGCAGCACGGTCACTGCTTCCTCGGCGTAAAGACGCCGCGCAAATTCGGCGTCGTCCTCCGCGACGCGGGCCCAGAGATAGAAGGCGGCATCGGGATGCGCCGTGGGGTAGACCGCGGCGACGCGCGGCGCAAGCCGCGCAAACTTCTCCGTATACTTGGCGCGATTGGCGCGCACGTGCGTCTCGTCGTTCCAGGCGGCGATGCTCGCGGCCGCGACCGCCGGCGACATCGCGGAACCGTGATACGTCCGATAGAGCAGGAAAGCCTTGATCAGTGCGGCGTCGCCCGCGACATAGCCTGAGCGCATCCCGGGCGCGTTGGAGCGTTTCGACAGGCTGCCGAACGCGAGCAATCGCGGATAGCCATCGCGTCCCAGCGCGTGGGCCGCAGCGAGCGATCCGAGCGGCGGGTTCGCTTCGTCGAAATACACTTCCGAGTAACATTCGTCGGCAGCGATGATGAAATCGTGGCGATCGGAGAGCTCGAACAGCGCTTGCCAATCGCGCATGCTCATCACGCGCCCGGTGGGGTTATCCGGCGAGCACACGTACAGCAATTGCGTCCGCGCCCATACGGTCACCGGTACCTCGTCCCAGCGCGGCGCATAAGCGTTTTCAGCGAGACTGTTGACGCAATAGGGTGTTGCGCCGGCGAGCAGCGCCGCGCCTTCGTAGATCTGGTAGAACGGATTCGGCACGACGACGGTTGCACCGACTCGGCTCGCGTCGACGACGGTCTGCCCGAATGCGAATAGCGCTTCGCGGCTGCCCAGCACCGGCAGCACCTGCGTGGCCGGGTCGAGCGTGCTCAAAGCGTGACGGCGAGAAAGCCATGCGGCGATGGCCTCGCGCAGCGCGGGCAAGCCCGCGGTTGTGGGATAATTCGCGAGACCTTTGGCGCCTGCCGCGAGCGCTTCCAGAATCAGCGGCGGCGTCGGGTGCTTGGGCTCGCCCAGAGAGAGATTGATCGGGCGGCGCGCCGCGTTCGGCGTGACTCCCGAGAAAAGGGCTCGCAACCGCTCGAACGGATACGGCTGCAACAGCGCTAGCTGCGGATTCAACCCGACGCCCCTAACATAATGCAACGCGCGGTGTCAGCAGCCCTTGGCACGAGATGACGTGAGCGAATCGGGATTATACGCGACGGCAGACGCTGCCGCGGCGCCTCCCTGGCGATCCAGAATCATCGCCGGCGGCAGCATGCTCGCCGCGCTGGCGCTGCTCGCGCTGGTACTCGCACATTGGGGCTGGCGGTGGTTTGGCCCTGCGCCGGTTGTGATTCCGGAGAGTAGCCCGCAGGGCGAGTACGCACGGCGCATCGGCGAAGCGCAGTTGTTCGGGACACGCGCTCCGGTCGCGCCGGCGAGCGAGCCGTCGGCGGCGAGCGGCGAACTGCGTTTGCTGGGCGTATTCGCGCAGCAAGATGGCCGCGGCTATGCGCTGTTCCGCGGTGCGCGCGGCCCGCTGCTCGCCGCCGCGGGAACCGACGTCGTGCCGGGCGTGCGCGTCGAGGCGGTTTGGCCGGGCGGCGTCACGCTGATCGAACGTGGCGCTCGCCGCGAAATCGCGTTGCGTAGCGCCGCGGCGGCAGACAAGGCGCGCACTGGGACGGCGGCTGCCGGCTTGAAGCCCGCGACTTGCGCCGCGCCTGCGGGATTCGCCGGGCAGGTCATACGCCTGAACGCCGAGCTGCTATCCGGCATGATCAAGGCGCCCGATACCTGGAAGGCTCTGGTCCAGCCCGGTCCGGGAGGTCTCATCGTGCGCGATCAAAGCGGTTTTGCCGGCATGATGGGCTTGCGGAACGGCGATCACATCGAGCGCGCCAACGGCATCGCGCTGGCGATCCCCGACGATATCGGGGCGACCGTGCTGCAGCCGCTCACTCGAAGCCAATCGGTATGGGTTACCGGCATCCGGGACGGCAAAGCCCAGCAATGGCTTTATCTCAATGCCGGAGCGTGCCCGGCGTGACCTGAACCAGCGCCGAACGGGTTCAGCCCCATCGCCGCAGTTCACGTCGTTGATACGTCGCGTGTCGGTAGCCAATCGAGCACCGCAGGCAGCGAATCGATGAATCCATCGGCCTTCCACGATTCGGGCAGAACATCGGCCGCGATATAACCGTACCTCGCGACCAGCGATGCCATGCCCGCCGCGCGTGCGGCGGCGACATCGCGCTCGGCATCGCCGACGTACACGCAGCCCGCTGCGTCGACCCCGAGTCGCGTGACTGCGTGCAACAACGGGGCCGGGTGCGGCTTGGCCTGCTCGGTCGTATCGCCGCAAACGACGACATTCGCACGCGACGCCAGCGCGAGGTGCTCGAGCAGCGGCAAGGTGAAGCGAGCGGCTTTGTTGGTCACGATGCCCCACACGAGGCGTCGCCGTTCGATCTCGGCGAGGACGTCCTCGGCGCCGGCGAACAGCCGCGTGTGCACCGCGATCGCGGCTGCGTAGTAGTCCAGAAATGCGTCCTTGAGGGCGTCCCAGTCCCGATGCTCGCGCGTGACGCCGAGGCCGGCGCCAAGCATGCCGCGCGTTCCGTCCGACGCGTGGGGGCGCAACGTTGCAACCGGCAGCGGCGGCAGCTGGCGATCGGCACGAACCCGGTTCAGCGCTGCAGCGAGGTCGGCCGCCGTGTCGGCGAGCGTGCCATCGAGGTCGAACAGCACCGCGCGCACGGGCAGTGCGCGCGGCGGCCTCGGCCTCGCAGCATTCTCACGCATCGCGGCGAAAGGTCGCGATGTAGTTGATCGACGTGTCGGCCTCCAGGCGGTACGTCCTCGTCAGCGGGTTGTAGGTCATGCCGACGAGGTTATCCGCCTCGAGGCCGGTACGCCGCGCAAAGCCGACGAGCTCGGAGGGCTTGATGAATCGCGCGTAATCGTGCGTGCCGCGCGGCAACAATCGCAGCAGATATTCGCCGCCGATGACGGCGAAGAGGTAAGCCTTGGGATTGCGGTTGATGGTCGAGAACACGACAAGCCCGCCAGGTTTGACGAGCGTTGCGCAAGCCGCGATCGTCGATGCGGGGTCTGGAACGTGCTCGAGCAGCTCCATGCACGTGACAATGTCGAAAGTGCGCGGTTGCTCCGCCGCCAGCGTCTCCGCGGTGCTCAGCCGATAGTCGAGCTCGACGCCGGATTCGAGCTGATGCAATCGCGCCACCGCGAGCGCCTTGTCGGAGAGATCGATGCCGAGAACCTTGGCGCCGGCGGTCGCCATCGCTTCGGCGAGAATGCCTCCCCCGCAGCCGACATCGAGCGCGTGCTTTCCCTCGAGGCCGCGGCTGCAGCGCGCGATGTAGTCCAGACGCAATGGATTGATGTCGTGCAGCGGCTTGAAGTCGCCGGTCGGATCCCACCACCGATGCGCCAGCGCGCCGAACTTGGCGAGCTCGGCCGGGTCGGCGTTGAGGTTCGGGTTCATTGCATGCGATCCTGCCATAGCCTGGCGCGCGCGGCGAGTTCCGTGGCGTCGAGTGTGACGAGCGCGCCATCGCTCACGACGCGTTGTCCGGCGATCCACACGTCGGTGACCTGATCGCGGCCGACGACGTGCACCAGGTGCGAGACCGGATCGTAACAGGGCGCGTGCTGGAATGCCGCGAGATCGACGGCGATCGCGTCGGCCTGCTTGCCGGAAGAGAGCGAGCCGATCTCGGCGTCGAGTCCGAGCGCTGCGGCGCCATCGAGGGTCGCCATGCGCAGCGCAGTGCTCGCGGGCAGCGCCGCCGCATCGCCGGTCGCAACCTTGGCGAGGAGCGCGGCGAGACGCGCTTCGCCGAACACGTCGAGGCGGTTGTTGCTCGCCGCACCATCGCTGCCCAGCGCGACATTGACGCCGCGCGCCTTCAGGCGCACGACGGGTGCGACGCCGCTCGCGAGCTTAAGGTTCGATCCGGGACAGTGCACGACGTGGCAACTTTGCGCCGCGAGCAGCTCGACGTCGGAGTCCTGCAGGTGTACGGCGTGCACGGCGATGAAATTCGGTCCGGTCACGCCGAGGCGATCGAGCCGCGCGAGCGGGCTCATCGCATAGGCGCCGAGGCTTTGCTCGAGCTCGTCGCGCGTCTCCTGCAGATGCGTCTGGATCGGCAGATCGAGCTGCCGCGCGTAAACGACGATTTTCTCCCAGCTCGAGTCGCCTACGGTATACGGAGCATGCGGCGCCAGCGCGAATGCGAACTTCGGCTCGTGCTTCCACGCGTCGCGCGCGGCGAGGCCCGCCTGCAGGTAGCCGTCGGCGTCCGCGGCGTACGGCGTCGGAAAGTCGAGCACCGGCAGGCCGATAAGGGCGCGGATGCCGCTCTGCCGATATGCGCGCGCGGCGGCATCGGGGAAAAAATACTGATCGGCGCAGCACGTGATGCCGCCCAACAGCATTTCGCCGGCGGCGATGAGCGTGCCGTCGTGCACGAAGTCGGGCGACACGAAGCGGGCTTCGCGCGGCCAGACATGCTGCTCGAGCCAGACCTTGAGCGCGACGTCGTCGGCGATACCTCGCAAGAGCGCCATCGCCGCATGGGTGTGCGCGTTGACCAGGCCCGGGAGCAACACGTGCGCGGGCAAGCAAACGTGCTCGCGGGGCGCGTAATCGCGTTGCGCCGACGCAGTCGGCGCAATGGCGACGATGCGCCCGCGATCGACGACCAGTGTGTGCTGTGCAAGCACTCCGGCAGGCTCGATGGGTACGATCCAGCGCGCGTCGACGCAAAGATCGACCGGAGTCGGCGCTGGGCTTGCTGCGGCGGAGACGGTCATCGTGTGAATGCGGGCGGTGCGCGCGGAACGGCGCCGTGAGGGCTAGCGATCACGTGTCGACGTCGGATAGAAAAAAGCCCCGCGCAATGGCGGGGCTTTTCAAGTGGACGGTGCGGGCTTATCGCTTGCCCTCGCCCTTCACTTCGATCTCGACGCGACGGTTGGGCGCAAGGCATTCGATCAGCGCCTTGCGTTCCTTCGGATAGGCCTGGTTGCAAACGACACCCGGAACCGGTTGCGTCTTGCCCATGCCGAGGGTTTCGATCTTGTCCCTGGCGACACCCTTCGACACCAGATAGTCACGCACTGCGTTGGCACGCCGCTCCGAGAGTTTCTGGTTGTACGCCTGCGAACCGATGCGGTCGGTATGTCCTGTCACCAGCACCAGCTCGAGCTTGCTCACGGTGTTGAGCTTGCTGATGACTTCTCTGTCGATCGCGGCCTTGCCTTCGGGCTTGAGAACGGCTTTGTCGAAATCGAACAGCGCCTTAGTCGCCAGCGTGATCTTCTGCACCTGCGGTGCGGGCGGCGGTGGCGGCGGAGGCGGCGGGGGTGGGGGTGGCGTTACCGCAGGCGCCGGCGCGGGCGCGGGGGCGGCCTTCGGAACCAGATCGGGTTCGCATTCCACAATCGCCATCGCCGGGGTCCAATAACCTGTTCTCCAGCACAGCGTGTCGTTCACTCCCGGCTTGCCGCCATAGGAACCGCTGCGCCAGATGTTGGCGTTGGGCTGGCCGTAGCCGAATAAAACGTAGCCGCTGTTCTGTGGATTTGCCTGGCCGAACGCCGCGGACCATAGCGTAGCAGCTGCCGCGCCAGTCACCACGGTTGCAATTAGACGAAGTTTCATCACTTTCACCCCTTGGCTTGAGTTATCGTGGTTTACCCGCTTCTTTTGACCTGGAACAGCAACTCAGGCGCGGCCGACGGCAAAGCGCGCTTTGCGCTTGACTATAGCATAGGGATTTTGGCGATTGCAAAGTTTCCCGCAACAACAGCTTGCGTGGTGTCGCGGGAATACAACGGTCGTGATAAAGTTAGTTATTTTCCGCCCGCGCGGGCGCGGACGGGTCCCGACGCGGTTACGAAGAGCTTCTGTGCCCTGGCGTCAAGGCGACCCGAGCGATGTCGCTTTTCATCCTTTCTGACGATAAAGAGCGCTTTTCCCGATGGAGCAGTTCGCTAAAGAAACCCTTCCGGTAAGCCTGGAAGCCGAAATGCGGCATTCCTACCTCGATTACGCGATGAGCGTGATCGTGGGACGGGCTCTGCCGGACGTGCGCGACGGCCTCAAGCCGGTGCATCGGCGGGTGCTATTTGCGATGCACGAGGCCAACACCGTCTGGAACCGGTCTTACGTGAAGTGCGCGCGGGTGGTGGGCGATGTCCTCGGCAAGTACCACCCTCACGGCGACACCGCGACTTACGAAGCGCTGGTGCGGATGGTGCAGGATTTTTCTCTGCGCTATCCATTGATCGACGGCCAGGGGAACTTCGGCTCCGTCGACGGCGATGCGCCCGCGGCCTACCGTTATACCGAATGCCGGCTGCAGAAGATCACCGCGGAAATGCTGGCCGACCTCGACAAAGAAACGGTCGACTTCGTGCCCAATTACGACGGCAAGGAGCGCGAGCCTACCGTCCTGCCGACGCGGATCCCGAACCTGCTGATCAATGGCTCGTCGGGCATCGCGGTCGGCATGGCGACGAACATCCCGCCGCACAACCTGTCCGAAATCGTTACTGCGTGTCTGGCTCTGCTCGAAAATGCGGAGATCACCGTCGACGAGTTGATCGAGCACGTACCGGCGCCGGATTTTCCGACGGCGGGCATCATCTTCGGCACGGAGGGCGTGCGCGAGGGCTACCGTACGGGCCGTGGCCGCGTCGTGATCCGGGCGCGCACGCACATCGAGGACCTGGAGCGAGGCAACCGCCAAGCCATCATCGTCGATGAGATTCCCTATCAGGTGAACAAGGCGACGCTCCTCACGCGCATCGGCGAGCTCGTTCGCGACAAGAAGCTCGACGGCATCGCCGATCTGCGCGACGAGTCGGACAAGTCGGGTATGCGCGTGGTTATCGAGCTCCGGCGCGGCGAGGTGGCAGACATCATCCTCAACAACCTGTTCAAGCTCACACAGCTGCAGGACAGCTTCGGCATGAACATGGTCGCGCTGGTCGACAATCAGCCGCGGCTGCTCAACCTCAAGCAGTTTCTCGAGCACTTCATCACTCACCGCCGCGAGGTGGTCGTCCGAAGGACGCGTTACGAGCTCACCCGTGCCCGCGAACGCGGCCATGTGCTCGAAGGCCTCGCGGTGGCGCTGTCCAACGTCGACGAGATCATCGCGCTGATCAAGGCTGCGCCGACACCCGCGGACGCCAAGGCCACGTTGATGGCCAGGCGCTGGCGCTCCGCGCTGGTCGAGGACATGCTCAAGCGCGCGGCCGCGGAAGCTGCGCGTCCCGATGGTCTCGCGCCGGAGTTCGGATGGCAGGCGGACGGCAGCCCGCGCGGATACAACCTCTCCGACGCGCAGGCCCAGGCGATCCTCGAGTTGCGGCTGCAGCGGCTGACGGGTCTCGAGCAGAACAAGATCACCGGCGAATACAAGGAAGTGATGGACCAGATCGTCGACCTGCTCGACATTCTCGCCAAGCCCGCGCGCGTGACGACCGTCGTCGGCGCGGAGCTCAAATCGATCCGAGAAGCTTTCGGCGACCAGCGTCGCTCCGAGATCGTGGCGCATGGCGTCGATTTGTCGATCGAGGACCTGATCGCCCCCGAGGACATGGTCGTCACGCTTTCGCACGGTGGTTACATGAAGGCGCAACCTGTAGCCGAGTACCGCGCGCAGCGGCGCGGCGGCCGCGGCAAGCAGGCGACGGGCACCAAGGAAGACGATTTTATCGATCACCTTTTCATCGCCAACACGCACGACTACATCCTGTGCTTCTCCAATCGCGGGCGCGTGTATTGGCTCAAGGTCTACAACGTGCCGCAGGGCGGCCGGGTCTCGCGCGGTAAGCCGATCGTCAATCTCGTGCCGTTGCTCGAGCACGAAAAGATCACTGCGATCCTGCCGGTCAAGGAATTCGTCGACGACCGCTTCGTGTTCATGGCGACCGCGCACGGCACCGTCAAGAAGACGCCTCTGTCCGAATTCTCGCGCCCGCGCCCGTCGGGGATCATCGCGGTCGATCTGGATGACGGCGACTTCCTGATCGGCGCCGCCCTCACCGACGGCAAGCACGACGTGATGCTGTTCAGCTCCGGTGGCAAGGCGGTGCGGTTCGAGGAAACCGATGTGCGGCCGATGGGACGAGGCGCGCATGGCGTACGCGGCATGCTCCTGGACAGAAGGCAACGCGTGATCAGCATGCTCGTCGCCGAGGACGAGCAGCAATCGGTGCTGACCGCAACCGAGAACGGCTACGGCAAGCGCACGCCCATCGTCGAATACACGCGCCACGGCCGCGGCACGAAGGGCATGATCGCGATCCAGCAGAGCGGCCGCAACGGGCAGGTCGTCGCGGCGGCACTGGTACGCCCTGACGATGAAGTCATGTTGATCTCGACCGGTGGCGTGTTGATCCGCACTCCGGTGAAAGCGATTCGCGAGATGGGGCGCTCGACGCAGGGTGTCACCCTGATCAATCTCGGCGAAGGCGAGAAGCTCGCAGGGCTCGAGCGTGTGGTCGAGACCGAAGACGAAAGCGGCGAGTAGCGTGGGACAGCGCACACCGGGCGTTTCGTCGAGAACCGCAGCGACGCCGCGACGGTGACCGCGCGCCAAGCAGACGAGCCATGGCCGACGATCAAGACCGCAACGACGGAGCGGAACTGCAGCGCCACCGCGCTGCCATCGACGCCCTCGATCGCGAGTTGCTGCGCCTTATCTCCGAACGCGCGCGGCACGCGCAGGCGATCGGCGCGCTCAAGAACGGCCCGGCGTACCGGCCGGAGCGCGAAGCACAGGTACTGCGCGGCGTGCAGGCGGAGAACTGCGGGCCGCTGTCGGACGCCGCCGTGGGCCGCGTCTTTCGCGAAGTGATGTCGGCTTGCCTCGCGCTGCAGCAAAAGCTGTCGGTGGCGTATCTGGGACCGGCAGGCACGTATAGCCACGCCGCGGTCACCCGTCACTTCGGCGATTCCATAGTTGCCGAACCCTGCGCTTCGATCGACGAAGTGTTCCGCGCCGCCGAGGGCGGGCGCACCGACTACGCCGTCGTGCCGGTCGAGAATTCGACCGAGGGCGCCGTGGGTCGCACGCTCGATCTCATGTGCCAGACTCCGCTTACGATCGTCGGCGAGATCAAGCTGCGGATCGTGCAGAATCTGCTGGCCAAAAATGTGATGCTCGACGCAGTGACCCGGGTTTACTCGCATGCGCAGTCGCTGGCGCAATGCGTGCAGTGGCTGGCGCGCCATCTTCCGTCGGCGGCGCGCGTTGCGGTTGCGAGCAATGCCGAGGCCGCCCGGCTTGCTGCGGGAGAGCCCGGCGCCGCGGCGATCGCCGGAGAGGCCGCGGCCGCAATCTACGGACTCGACGTCGTCGCGGCGCACATCGAGGACGAGCCCAACAACACGACGCGCTTCTGGGTCCTCGGCCAGCACGCCGCGGCGCCCTCGGGCAAGGACGAAACCTCGCTTGTGATGTCGGCGCAGAATCGGCCCGGCGCGATGTACGCATTGCTCGAGCCCTTCGCCAAGCACGGGGTCAGCATGTCGCGGCTCGAGTCGCGTCCGGCGCGCACCGGATTGTGGGAGTATCTGTTTTTCGTCGATCTCGATGGCCACTGCGACGATCCGGCCGTCGCCGCGGCGCTGGCCGAGCTGCGCCAGCGCGCACCGTTCCTCAAGCTGCTCGGTTCGTATCCTGCCGCGATCGCTTGAGGGCCAACCCGCCTCGATCCACGTCGCGATGAAAGCCGATCAGCTCGCCGGTGCGCGAGTCGCCACCCTGGCTCCGGAATACGTGCGCCGCATTGCACCGTACGTGCCCGGCAAGCCCATCGACGAGCTCGCACGCGAGTACGGGTTGACGGCAGATGCGATCGTCAAACTGGCCTCGAATGAGAATCCACGCGGGCCGAGTCGCAAGGTACGCGAAGCGATTGTCGTCGCGGGCGCCGACGTTACCCGCTATCCCGACGGCAACGGCTTCGAGTTGAAACACGCGCTCGCGAAGCGTTACGGCATCGGCCGCGAGCAGATCGTGCTGGGCAACGGCTCGAACGACGTGCTCGAGCTGGCGACGCAGGCGTTTCTGCGCCCTGGCGACCACACCGTGTACTCGCAACACGCGTTCGCGGTGTATCCGCTGGCGACGCAGGCGCGCGGCGCGACGGGGATCGAGGTTCCGGCGCACGACTATGGCCACGACCTCGAGGCGATGGGAAAGGCGATCACCGCGAGCACGCGCGTAGTCTTCATCGCCAATCCGAACAATCCCACCGGCACGTGGTCGCCCCCGCCGTCGGTCAAGGCATTTCTCGATCGCGTGCCGCGCGAGGTAGTCGTCGTGCTCGACGAGGCCTACGACGAGTACCTCGATGCGGAACAGCGATCGCCGAGCACGGACTGGATCGCCGAGCACCCCAATCTGATCGTTTCGCGCACGTTCTCCAAGGCGTACGGGCTGGCCGGGCTTCGCGTGGGCTTCGGCATGATGGATGCGAACGTGGCCGATCTGCTCAATCGCGTGCGCCAGCCGTTCAACGTCAACTCGGTTGCGCAGGCTGCCGCGCTCGCGGCGCTGGCAGATGCCGATTACGTTGCCGAGAGCGCGGCGCTCAACCGCGCCGGGCTGCGCATGCTCGGAGCGGCACTCGACGCGATGGGCGTTACCTACGTACCATCGCATGCCAATTTCATCCTGGTCCGTGTCGGCGACGCCTCTGCGGTTTATGAAAATTTGTTGCAACAGGGAGTGATCGTGAGGCCGGTTGCCAGCTACGGCTTGCCGCAGCACCTGCGCGTGACGGTTGGCCTGCCTCAAGAAATCGAGCGCTTCGTCGCCGCGCTCGCCTCGGCGCTGCGCCGATGACGACCTACCGGATCGGCAAGCTCGTCGTCGTCGGCGTAGGGCTTATCGGGGGCTCATTCGCGCTCGCGCTCAAGCGCTCGGGTGCGGCCGGCACCGTGGTCGGCGTCGGTCGCAGCAGGCAGAACCTCGACGCCGCACAGCGGCGCGGCATCGTCGATCGCAGCTTTGCGCTCGACCAGAGCTGGACCGTAGAGCTCGCCGATGCCGACTTGGTGCTGCTCGCAACGCCGGTTGGCCAGATGCGGTCGCTGTTGGCGGCGATGGCGCCGCACCTCGGTCCGCAGACTGTGGTGACCGACGCGGGCAGCACCAAACAGGATGTCATCGCGGTTGCACGCGAATGTCTAGTCAACGCTCTGCCGCGGTTCGTGCCCGGGCATCCGATTGCCGGCACTGAGCATTCCGGAGCAGTCGCGGCATTCGATGCGCTGTTCCGCGACAAGGACGTCGTGCTGACACCGCTCGCCGAGACCGACCCCGAGGCGCTGGCGCGGGTCGCCGATTGCTGGACGCGGTGTGGCGCGGTCGTGCGCAAGCTCGACGCGGCGCGTCACGACGCCATTTTCGCTGCGGTGAGTCACTTGCCGCACGTGCTCGCCTTCGCGCTGGTTGCCGAGGTCGCAGCGCGACCCGATGCCGAAGAGTGCTTCGCCTTCGCCGGCAGCGGCTTCCGCGACTTCACCCGGCTGGCGAGCGGTCACTCGGGCATGTGGCGCGACGTCTGCCTTGCCAATCGCGATGCGCTGCGGCGCGATTTGGGCTCATATCGCGACGAGCTCGATCGCGTCGAAAGGTTGTTGGCAGCGGCTGACGGTGACAGCCTGCTGCGCCTGTTCGAGCGCGCACGCGCGATCCGCGACAGCTGGCTCGAGCGCCAGAGCGGTGGCGAAGAAGTCTAGACAGGCTGATGCGGAACCCCTCATGAGCCGCGTTTCGGACGAGATGGCCCCGGATGCAAGGCGCGAGCCGCGTCGAATAGCTTTCGCATATTCGCAAGGCGAGCAACGCCGCAGCCGGGGCCATATCGTCGAAACCCGCATGGGCAGCGGCTTTTTGCGGGCGGGCTGCTTTGTCGCGGCTCGTTCGTGTGCGATCGAGCACACGTCGCTCGCTGCCTCGCGCATCCCATCCCGCAAAGCCGCTGCGCGGCCACGACGGGCTCCGCATCAGCCTGCTGCTAGGCGCCTCTCGCTGCGGCACGCGATGGAATACATCGATCTCGCGCCCGTCGCCCGGATGGCGGGCACGGTGCGACTGCCCGGATCCAAGAGCATCTCCAATCGCACGCTGCTGCTGGCGGCGCTTGCGCGCGGCACGACCGAGGTCGCGGGTTTGCTCGACGCCGACGACGTTCTGCGCATGCTGGAAGCGTTGCGCACGCTGGGTGTGCGCATCGACCCCGGCAAGGACTCGCGCGATTGGGTCGTGCACGGCGTCGGCGGCAGTTTCGGCGTCAAGCGCGCAAGGCTTTTTCTCGGCAACGCCGGCACCGCACTGCGCCCATTGACTGCGATGCTGGCGTTCTCCGGCGGAGAGTACGAGCTCTCCGGCGTCGCCCGCATGCACGAGCGCCCGATCGGCGATCTGGTCGACGCGCTGCGCACGCTCGGCGCCGAGATCGACTATCTCGGCAGCGAAGGGTTTCCGCCGCTCGCGATCGGTCGCGGCAATCTGCGCCTCGGCGGCAGCGTCTCGATCCGCGGCGGGGTTTCGAGCCAGTTTCTCAGCGCGCTCCTGCTGGCCTTGCCGCTCGGCGGGAGCGCGATGACCGTCGACATCGCCGACGAGCTCATCTCGAAGCCGTACGTGGAGATGACGCTCAACCTGATGCTGCGTTTCGGCGTCGCAGTCGAGCGCAGGGATTGGCATCGGTTGCGCGTTCCCTCAACCCATGGCTATGTGAGCCCCGGTTCGATCGCCGTCGAAGGCGACGCATCCTCGGCCTCGTATTTCCTGGCTGCGGGCGCAATCGGCGGCGGCCCCGTGCGCGTCGAAGGTGTCGGGCGCGATAGCATCCAGGGCGATGTGCGCTTCGCCGATACGCTCGCGGCGATGGGCGCGGTGGTCGAGGGCGGAGCGGATTGGATCGAGGTTCGAGGCACGAGGCCATTGCAGCCCATCGACGCCGACTTCAACCGCATGCCTGACGCCGCCATGACGGCGGCAATCGTCGCGCTCTTCGCGGCGGGGACGTCGACCTTGCGCAACATTGGCAGCTGGCGAGTGAAGGAGAGCGACCGCATCGCCGCGATGGCCGCGGAGCTTGCCAAACTGGGCGCCGAAGTCGCCGCCGGGCCCGACTGGCTGTCGATCGCGCCGCCAGCCCGGTGGCTGCCTGCCACCATCGACACCTACGACGATCATCGTATCGCGATGTGCTTCTCGCTCGCCGCGCTCGGCGGCGTGCCGGTGCGCATCAACGACCCGCAGTGCGTGCGCAAGACATTTCCGCAGTATTTCGACGCCTTTCGTGCTCTGGCGCAATGAGCGACACCGACGCAGCGGTCATCGCGGTCGACGGCCCGGCGGCATCGGGCAAGGGGACGATTGCCCAAGGCGTTGCCCGGGCCCTGGGTTTTCACTATCTCGACAGCGGCTCGCTCTACCGGCTGGTGGCGTTGAAAGCGCTACAGGCAGGCATACGGCTTGATGACGGCCCGCGGCTCGCCCAAGCCGCGGCGGGCATGGCAACCGCGTTCGCCGGAGGCCGGATCGAGCTCGATGGTGTCGATGTGACCACGGCGATTCGCAGCCCGGCCGTAAGCGCCGCAGCGTCACAGGTCGCGGTCTTCCCCGAGGTCCGACGCACCCTGCTGGCCCGGCAACGGGCGTTCCGCCGTCCGCCCGGCCTGGTGGCGGATGGCCGCGACATGGGAACGGTGGTCTTTCCCGACGCCTTGCTCAAGGTTTATGTCACGGCGAGCGCCGAACAGCGGGCGAGGCGCCGTTATAAGCAGTTGATAGAAAAAGGAAACCCATGTACTATTGCCGGTCTTTTGCGTGAGATCCGGGAACGGGATGCGCGCGACAGCGCCCGCGCGGCAGCACCGCTTCGAACCGCCGCCGACGCGATCGTCCTGGATACGACCGACATGTCGATCGACGCAAGCATCGCCTTCGTGGTGGAGCGGTTTCGAGCATTGCGTGCGCAGAGCGAGCGCTAGAGCGCGCACGCCGCCCGCAGGAGCAGGCGAGGCGAGCCGGGGAGTCGAGAGCCGCTGAAATAGCAATTGGCAGCAAGCACGAACAGGAAACGAAGAGCAAAAGCGAGCCGTCGCGCCGGACCTGAAACAGGGCAGTCCCCAAGCGACGGGATGACCAACCGACCCGCCGTCACGCCCGTGGCGACGGAAATGCAATAGGACAACCATTACTCATGGCAACGGCCACCACCAACCAACCCGCTCCATCCCAGGAAAACTTTGCCGCCTTGTTCGAGGAGTCCCTCGCGCGGCAGGAAATGCGCCAGGGTGAGCTCATCACCGCCGAAGTAACCCGGGTCGACTACAACATCGTCGTCGTTAACGCGGGTCTCAAATCGGAAAGCTTCATTCCCATCGAAGAGTTCAAGAACGACAAGGGCGAGGTTGAAGTCAAGCCCGGCGACTTCGTCACCGTGGCGATCGAAAGCCTCGAAGACGGCTACGGCGAAACGCGGCTGTCGCGCGACAAGGCCAAGCGCCTCAAGGCCTGGCACGATCTGGAAGCCGCGATGGAGCAGGGCAACGTCGTGCAAGGACTGGTCACCGGAAAGGTCAAGGGCGGGCTCACCGTGATGGTGAACGGCATTCGTGCCTTCCTGCCCGGTTCGCTGGTCGATATCCGGCCGGTCAAGGACACTGCGCCCTTCGAAGGCAAGCTGCTCGAATTCAAGGTCATCAAGCTCGACCGCAAGCGCAACAACGTCGTCGTCTCTCGCCGCGCCGTGCTCGAAGCAAGCCTTGGCGCCGAGCGCGAGGAGCTTTTGAAGACGTTGCAGGAAGGCGCGGTCGTCAAGGGTGTGGTCAAGAACATCACCGACTACGGCGCGTTCGTCGACCTGGGCGGCATCGACGGCCTCCTGCATATCACCGACCTCGCCTGGCGGCGCGTCAAGCATCCGTCTGAAGTTCTGTCCGTCGGCGACGAGGTCACGGCCAAGGTCCTGAAGTTCGATCAGGAAAAGAATCGGGTGTCGCTCGGTATGAAGCAGCTCGGCGAGGATCCATGGGTCGGCTTGTCGCGGCGCTATCCCCCTGGCACACGGCTGTTTGGCAAGGTCACCAACATCACCGACTACGGCGCGTTTGTCGAGATCGAGCAGGGCATCGAGGGTCTGGTGCACGTCTCCGAGATGGACTGGACGAACAAGAACATCCATCCGACCAAGGTCGTGCAGCTCGGCGACGAGGTCGAGGTCATGATCCTCGAAATCGACGAGGAACGCCGGCGCATCTCGCTGGGGATGAAGCAGTGCATGCCCAATCCCTGGGAAGAGTTCGCGATGAACCACAAGAAGGGCGACAAGGTGAAGGGCCTGATCAAGGCCTGGTGCACCTGTCCGATCTGTCGTGGACGTTGCCGGGTGAGGCGGCCGTGCGTGACTATCGCAAAGGTCAGGAGGTCGAAGCCGTGGTGCTCGCGATCGACGTCGAGCGCGAGAGGATCTCACTGGGTATCAAGCAGCTCGACGGCGATCCGTTCTCGAACTATGTCGCGACGCACGACAAGGGCAGCGTCGTCACCGGGACGGTCAAGTCGCTCGACGGCAAGGGTGCGGTCATCGCGCTCGACGGCGACGTCGAGGCCTATCTGCGCGCGTCGGAGGTAGCCCGCGACCGCGTCGAGGACATCCGGTCGCACTTGAAGGAAGGCGATTCGGTCACCGCCATGATCATCAACATCGATCGCAAGAACCGCTCGATCAACCTCTCGATCAAGGCCAAGGATCACGCCGAGGAGGCCGAGGCGATGCAGCGCATGAGCGCGGAGAACTCCGGCGCGAGCGCGGGCACGACCAATCTCGGAGCGTTGCTCAAAGCCAAGCTCGACAACAAGAATCAAGGGTAAGCGAGCCCGTGATGACCAAATCGGAGCTGATCGACCGCCTCGCGGCGCAGTTCCCGCAATTGGTAGCCAAGGATGCCGAACTCGCGGTGAAGATGATCCTCGACGCCATGGCGGAGAGTCTGGCGAAAGGCGAGAGGATCGAGATCCGCGGCTTCGGCAGCTTCGGGCTCAACTACCGGCCGCCGCGCACGGGTCGCAATCCCAAATCCGGGGAGCGGGTACAGGTGCCGGAAAAGCGTGTGCCGCATTTCAAGGCCGGCAAGGAATTGCGCGAACGCGTCGATTTCAAGAAGAGCTGATGGCCAACGCAAAGGGGCGGCATTATCCGTTACGATAATGCCGCCCTTGCTTTTGGGCGCGTGCGGATGGATCGAGGCGCGGTACCGCTCGCGAGGCCATCGCGTGGAGGCCGATTCTGATGGCGTTCGTCCGCTGGGTCGTAGGGGTGACGCTATTCGTGGCGCTTCTTTTCCTGTCGCTTCAGAACGATGAGCTGGTCACCGTCCGTTTCTATCACTGGTTTTCCTGGCAGGCGCCGCTGATTTTTCTGATCCTCATCGCGTTCGCGGCCGGTGCCGCAGCGGGTCTGCTCGCCGGGTTGTTTCGCTCTGCGCGCCTGAAACGGCAGTTGAACCGCCTGCGCAAGGAAGTGCGCCGCACACCGGTGAAGCATCCAGTCGACGGAGGCTGACGAGCCGTGCCGACAATGGAAATCGAGCTCTGGTGGCTGTTGGCGCTTACGGTGCTGTTTTTCGCGCTTGGTTGGGTTGCCGCGCGCATCGATATCAAGCATCTGCTGCGCGAGTCGCGGGCGCTGCCGCTGTCGTATTTTCGCGGTCTTAACTTTCTTTTGAACGAGCAGCCGGACAAGGCGATCGAATCTTTCATCGAGGTCGTCAAGGTCGATCCGCAGACCATCGATCTGCACTTTGCCCTTGGAAACCTGTTCCGGAGGCAGGGCGAGATCGATCGCGCGATCCGCATGCACCAGAATCTGCTCGATCGGCATGATCTGGCCGCCGACAAGCGGCAGCTGGCGGTGTTCGAGCTGGCGCAGGATTTTCACCGCGCCGGGCTCCTCGATCGCGCCGAGGAGCTCTTCAGCAAGCTCGACGGCAGCCCGTTCGAGGTCCAGTCGCTTGGCTTCCTGCTGCAGATCTTCGAGCAGGAAAAGGACTGGCAGAAGGCGATCAAGGTGACCAAGCGCATGGAGGCGCTGGCGAAGCGACCGTACTTCAAGGAAATCGCCCACTATTATTGCGAGCTGGCGCAAGCCGCGATGCTGCGCTCGCAGCTCGAAGAGGCGCGCAGCTATCTCGAGCAGGCTCTGGCGGAATACAAGCTATGCGCGCGAGCAACCATCCTGCTCGGCGACGTCGAGGTCCAGCAGGGTAACTACGACACAGCCACCGCGGCCTGGCAGCGCATCGAATCGCAGAATCCTTCCTTCCTCGGCCTGGTGGCAGATCGGCTTGCCGACGCGTACCGCAAAAACGGGGACGTCGCGCAGGGCATACGGATGCTGCGCAGCTACGAGGACCAATATCCTTCGCTCGATCTACTGAACGCGCTCTTCAGCCAGGTGCTTGCGCATGAAGGCGCCGACGCGGCGGCGCAGCTCATCAAGGACGAGCTCGTGCGCAATCCGACGCTCCTCGGGCTGGACAAACTGCTCGAGGCGCAACTGGTTGCTGCGCCGGCTGAAAGGCGCCACGACCTCGAGCTGGTCAAGGGGCTGGTAGCGCAACATATCAAGCGCCTCGGCATGTACCGCTGCGAGCAGTGCGGATTCCGCGCCAAGCAGTACTACTGGCGCTGCCCCGGCTGCGGCAAATGGGAAACGTACACGCCGCGGCGCACGGAGACACCAGATGGCTATGTCGCCTGAACCGAACCCTCTCCCCGCGTAGCCGACGTGATGCAGGCCGATCCCAAAGTCATTGTGGCGCTCGACTTCGCCGATCCGACCCAAGCGATGGCGTTCGTCGATCGCCTCGATCCCGCGGCCTGCGCGCTCAAGGTAGGCAAGGAAATGTTCGTCGTCGCCGGACCCGATCCGGTGCGCCGGATGATCGAGCGCGGGTTTCGCGTCTTTCTCGACTTGAAGTTTCACGATATCCCGAACACCGTCGCGCAGGCCTGCGCTGCGGCGACGCGGCTCGGCGTATGGATGCTCAACGTGCATGCGGTCGGCGGCCGCGCGATGCTCGTGGCCGCGCGCGAGTCGGTCGCGCGCACGGCTACCGAGCGGTCCGCGCGGCGCCCCTTGCTGATTGCGGTGACGATCTTGACGAGCCTCGACGCCCATGACGTCGCGGAGCTGGGTTTTGCCGAGGCGCCCGAAAGCATCGCCTTGCGGCTCGCGCGACTTGCCTCAGACTGCGGACTCGACGGCGTGGTCTGCTCGGCCGTCGAGGCGCCTGCCTTGCGACGTGCGCTCGGCGTCGGTTTCAAGCTCGTGACACCCGGCATTCGTCCGGCCGGATCTGCCGCCGACGACCAGTCGCGCATCCTCACCCCCGAGGCGGCGATCGCCGGTGGTGCCGACTACTTGGTGATCGGGCGGCCGATCACTCGAGCCGCGGAGCCGCTTCAGATGCTCGCGCGCATCAATAAGTCCTTGGAGGTCGCCACGTGAAAATAACGATAACGGGTACCGGCTACGTCGGTCTGGTGAGCGGTGCATGCCTGGCCGAGGTCGGCAACGACGTGCTGTGCTTCGATGTCGACGCCGCCAAGATCGATATTCTCCATCGCGGAGGCGTGCCGATTCACGAGCCCGGGCTTCCCGAAATGATCCGGCGCAACGTCGCGGCCGGGCGGCTGCGGTTCACCACGGATGCCGATGCAGGCGTCCGCCACGGCGCGCTGCAGTTCATTGCCGTGGGGACTCCGCCCGGCGAGGACAGCTCGGCCGACATGCAGCACGTGATCGCGGCGGCGCGTGGTATCGGCGCGCGCATGACCGAGTACAAGGTCATCATCGACAAGTCGACGGTGCCCGTCGGTACCGCCGATCGCGTGCGCGAGACCATCGCCGCCGAGCTTGCTGCGCGCGGAGAGCAGGTCCCTTTCGCCGTCGTAGCCAATCCGGAATTTCTCAAGGAAGGCGCTGCGGTCGAGGATTTCATGAAGCCCGACCGGGTCGTGATCGGTGCGGACGACGAGAGGGCGATCGCACTTTTACGTGCCGTCTACGCGCCGTTCCAGCGCAATCACGAGCGCTTGCTGGTGATGGACGTGCGCTCGGCGGAGCTTACCAAGTACGCCGCCAATGCGATGCTCGCCACGCGCATCTCATTCATGAACGAGCTCGCCAACCTCGCCGACGAGCTCGGCGCAGACATAGAGCACGTTCGGCAGGGGATCGGAGCCGACCCGCGCATCGGCTATCACTTCCTTTATCCGGGCGCAGGCTACGGTGGCTCCTGCTTCCCGAAAGACGTCAAGGCTCTGCAGTTCACGGCGCAGCAGCATGGCCGGCCGCTGACGATTTTAGCCGCGGTAGCAGAGGCCAACGAGGCGCAGAAGCTGCGCCTGATCGAAAAGATTACCAACCGCCTGGGTACTGATCTCGCCGGCAGGAAAATCGCGTTGTGGGGCCTGGCGTTCAAGCCGAACACCGACGACATGCGCGAAGCACCGTCGCAGACGATCGTCTCCGGTCTCGTCGAACGTGGCGCAGCGGTCGTCGCCTATGATCCGGTGGCGATGGACGAGGCGAAGCGCGTCTTCGGCCCCATGCCCGGGCTTTCATACGCGGAATCGCCCCTCGACGCCGTCGCAGGCGCCGATGCATTGGTCGTCGTCACGGAATGGAAGGAATTCCGCAGTCCCGACTTCGGCCAGCTCAAGGAGCGCCTTAAGGCACCGCTGCTCTTCGACGGGCGTAATCTGTACGATCCGGCGCTGGCGCGCGCTGCGGGTTTAGAGTACTTCGGAATCGGCCGGCCATGAGCGCCGCGACAAAGAGCTTCGCCGGTTACCGCGATGCCGTCGCCCGTACCCGGCTGCTCATCGTCGGCGACGTGATGCTCGACCGCTACTGGTTTGGGGAGGTCGAGCGCATCTCGCCGGAGGCACCGGTGCCGGTCGTAAAGATTGCGCGCAACGAAGAGCGCCCGGGCGGCGCCGGGAACGTCGCGCGCAACGCCGCGGCACTCGGTACGCAGGTCACACTCATCAGCGTCGTGGGCGCCGACGAGGCCGGGCGAACACTGGAGCGGCTGCTCGCCGGTGATCGGGTGCGGACCTCGCTGCATCGTGACGCGGCGTTTCCGACGACCGTCAAGCTGCGCGTGATCGCGCGTCAGCAGCAATTGCTGCGCATCGATTTCGAGACCACGCCCTCTCATGAGATTCTGGCAACAAAGCTCGCGGACTACGAGCGCGCGCTGCCCGAGTTCGACGCGGTAGTGCTGTCCGACTACGGCAAAGGCGGGCTCGCGCATATCGAGCGCATGATCGAGCGGGCGAATGCGCGCGGCACGCCGGTGCTGGTCGATCCGAAAGGAGATGATTACCGTCGCTACCGCGGCGCCACATTGCTCACGCCGAACCGCGCCGAATTCCGCGAAGTCGCCGGAAACTGGCGCACCGAGGCGGAGCTCGCGACCAGGGCGCAACAGCTGCGCGCCGAGCTTTCGCTCGCCGCGCTGCTGATCACGCGCGCGGAGGAAGGCATGTCGCTCTTTACCGACGCGGGTGCGCTGCACATTCCGGCCCAGGCGCGCGAAGTCTTCGATGTGTCCGGCGCCGGGGATACCGTCATCGCGACGCTGGGAGCGCTGCTCGGCGCGCGCGCCGATCTCGCGACGGCCGTGCGCATCGCCAATCAGGCGGCAGGCATCGTTGTCGGCAAGCTCGGCACCGCAGTCGTGCACCCCGAGGAACTGGTGTGATGGGTTCGTGACATGGCCAAGCCAAAAACGGCCTACGCATGCACCGAGTGCGGTGGGCGCAGCAGCAAATGGCAGGGCCAATGCCCGCATTGCAGCGCCTGGAACACGCTGGTCGAGACGGTAGCAACGCCCGCCGCGACACGCTTTCATGCGGTCGCCGGCGCAGTGGGCGAGGTGCGCCGACTCTCCACGGTCGAAGCCCGCGCCGACCCGCGCTCGCCTACGGGCCTAGAAGAGTTCGATCGGGTGCTCGGCGGCGGGCTCGTCCCGGGTGCCGTGGTCCTGCTCGGCGGCGATCCCGGCATCGGCAAGTCGACACTCCTGCTGCAGGCGATGGCCGCGATCGGCGGCGCCAAACGCGTGCTGTACGTGACCGGGGAAGAGTCGGCCGAGCAAATCGCGATGCGCGCCCGGCGCTTGGGTCTGATCAACGCGCCGGTCGAGCTGCAGGCGGAAGTTCAGCTCGAGGCAATCGTCGCCGCAATTCGCAGCCGGCAGCCCGAGGTCGTGGTCATCGACTCGATCCAGACCGTCTACACGGAGGCGCTGGAATCGGCGCCAGGCAGCGTCGCGCAGGTGCGCGAATGCGCGGCGCAACTCACAAGGCTCGCCAAGCAGAGCGCGATTACGGTAATCCTGGTCGGGCACGTGACCAAGGAGGGTGCGATTGCCGGCCCGCGCGTGCTCGAGCACATCGTCGATACCGTGCTCTACTTCGAGGGCGACACTCACTCGAGTTTCCGCCTGGTGCGCGCGATCAAGAACCGGTTCGGCGCGGCCAACGAGCTCGGCGTGTTCGCGATGACCGAGCGCGGCTTGAAGGGCGTCGCCAACCCGTCTGCGCTGTTTCTGTCGCAGCACGCGGCAGCGGTTCCCGGAAGCTGCGTCCTGGCGACGATGGAGGGATCTCGACCTCTCCTGGTCGAAGTGCAGGCATTGGTTGATCCGGCGCAAGGGGGACTTGCGCGGCGGCTGGCGGTGGGGCTCGATCCGCAGCGGCTGGCGCTGCTGCTCGCGGTATTGCATCGGCATGGGGGCGTCGAAACGGGCGCCTTCGACGTGTTTGTCAACGCCGTGGGCGGGGTACGCATCGGCGAGCCCGCCGCCGATCTAGCCATCGTTGCAGCTGTTTACTCATCCTTTAAAAACATAGATATGCCCAATAAATCTCTTGTATTCGGCGAAGTTGGTCTCGCCGGTGAGATTCGCCCGGTACAGCGTGGTCAGGAGCGGCTGCGGGAAGCGGCCAAGTTGGGCTTTCGGCGCGCGCTGATCCCGCTGGCCAACCGGCCCAAACAGGGTATCGAAGGCATGGAGATCGTAACAGCCGCGCGGATCGAGGATGCGCTTGCCACGCTACGTGGCTGACCGGCCGCCTGCCCGCTTCGCGGCTGCGCGGATGACCTTCGAGGCTTGCTGTCCGACAACGCGTGTAGTTGCCGTTGCCAATCTGAGTCCCGGCGGGATACCGTCCTCGCCGACGAACGCCGTCCGATGACACGCCCACCCACGATGCGTGCGATGTTGCTCCAAGCAACCGGACAGGCGCTGAGCGCTGCGACTCTGCCACTTCCGGTGCCGCAAGATCGACAGGTGCTCATTGCGGTGCACGCTTGCGGCGTGTGCCGGACCGATCTGCATCTGATCGACGGAGAGCTTCCCGGTCCCAAGCTTCCGGTGATTCCCGGACACGAGATCGTCGGCACGGTCGTTACGTGCGGACCTGGCGTTACCGAGCACAGTGTAGGGGACCGCGTCGGAGTGCCATGGCTTGGCGGCAGCTGCGGGCATTGCATGTTTTGCACGAGCGGCCGGGAGAACCTCTGCGGCGAAGCGCGCTTTACGGGATATCAGCTCGACGGCGGTTACGCCGAATACATCGTTGCCGACGCGGCTTATTGCTTTGCGCTGCCTCCCCGTTATGGCGACGTCGAAGCGGCGCCTTTGCTGTGCGCGGGACTGATCGGTTACCGCGCCTATCGGCTGGCAGGCAATGCGTCCCGGCTCGGCATCTACGGATTCGGTGCGGCAGGGCATCTGATCGCGCAGGTCGCGCTCGCCCAGGGACGAAAGGTGTTTGCCTTCAGTCGACCCGGCGACACCGCGGGACAGGCGTTCGCACGCCGCCTGGGCGCTGTCTGGGCCGGCGGCAGCGACGAGACACCTCCCGAGCCGCTGGACGCCGCGCTTATCTTTGCGCCCGTCGGCGCGCTCGTCCCGATGGCGCTCGCGGCGCTCGAGCGCGGCGGGACCGTTGTCTGCGCCGGAATTCACATGAGTGACATACCCGCCTTCCCCTACCGCCTGTTGTGGGGCGAACGCAGCCTGCGGTCGGTCGCCAACCTGACACGCCGTGATGCGCGGGAGTTCCTGGCCCTTGCGACAACGATACCTCTCGCGGTACACGCGCATCCCTATCGCCTCGCCGACGCGAACCGCGCGCTCAGGGATCTCCGCGCCGGCGTTATCAAAGGCGCGGCAGTGTTGACGTGCGACCGTTGAAAGCGTGCAATAGCGACAAGCGGCGTGCTTTGGCGAAGGCCGGCGTCATCTTCCCCGGTCATCTTGAGAGGAGTATGTATCATGGCCACCAAACCGTCAGCCAAAAGTTCCTCCCGCAAGCGCGCCCGTGGCAGCAAGCCGCGCGCGACGGCGGCGCCGAAACCGACCTCGTTCGCGATCCCGAAGCAGGCAGATTTTGGCGACATGTCGAAGATGGCGAAGGGGATGACTCCCGAGCAGGCGTTCGAGCTTTACAGGGCGAACGCGAAGATGGCGCTCGACATCATCAACGCGGCGATCGAGAACACCGCGAAGTTGCGCAAGCACCAATTCGCGGGTGAGGAAGAGGTGCGCTCGATGCAGAAGAAAGCGTTGCGGCATGCTGCCGAAGCCAGCGATCCACAGGCGCTGATGGCCGCTGGTCAGAGCGTTACGCAGGAGGCCGTTGAGAAATCGATGCGCTACTGGAGCGAGATGTTCGACATGATCGTCGAGATGCAGAAACGCTTGTTCGCACTGATGGAAGAACAGATGGAAGGCGTGCCGGGCGCGAAGGAAGCGAAGGCGGCGATGGCGATGATGCCCGACTTGCGACAAGCGCAGAATCTCGTCAAGGCGATGCAGGGCGTAATGTCGTCGGGTGGGCCGGCCTTCGAATCGATGCAGCGCGTGATCGGCGATTTCACGCGGATGGCGCAGCAGACGATGCCGGGACTGAAGCGCTGAGCCACACAATGCGCGCGCGGCGGCGCGCCTCGTCCGGACCGGAGCGCAGCCGTCTTCTCCGCGCGGTGGCGTCCGCTCCGGCGACTCAATAGCCGTCAATCCGCTTCCCGCGACCATCGCAGTCGCCAGCCGAACCGAGCGCACGCAGCCGCGCTCGAGCGTGGGCGGCGCGCGGGCTTACGCCCGACACGCGGCAGCAAGGCTATTCTCGACAGCGCAGCATCGAGCGGGCAATCCGCAACGCGGCATCGCAAGTCGCGCCCATCGCAAGTGATTATTCGTCGTTGTTGTTGACGACTAATCAACTGCAAGCGACGCCGTCGCGCCCCCAAAGTTACAAAGCTGATGTCTGCGCGTATTTGCCCTGCGCCGCTGCACGGGACAAATTGACAAAATTCGTCACGACGATGGTGACGGCGCAAGCACCAATACCGCAGGCCGAATGCTCTTTTCCACGCCTCGGCTGAACGTTGCGTAACCCCGGTTGGACAGATCGCGGTTTGGCATATGTCTTGCTTTGGAAATCAGGCTGTTAGCGAAGGCGCGCACCATCTGTAGGGCACGATCGGCGCCGAGGTGGGGCGAACATGGAAAGCCGATTCCGATGAAGCTACGCGCGTAGCCGATCAGGGGCACGTCGTGGCAGAACCGTAAGAGGCACCATAGTCCTCGGGGATGGCCTGCAGCGGGGAAGCGAGCGAGCCAGACAACGAGCTCGCAGGAGGGACGAACAAGGGAGTCGGCAGGTGGCACGGCTCGAAAACGAAAACAGACTTCCATGACCCTCGGTAACCGCTGTGTCACCGGCAGCACGGACAATTCCGACGAACGTCGCCGCGATCGGCGTCGACGTCAAGTCCCGTGACCGGCCTATTACGTCAGCACGGCGGGGGTGCCGCCTTACTGCAACTCGCGCTCGAGCTGGGATGGCTCGTTGCGGCAGTCGTCCTCGCCGTCAGATATCACAGCGCACTGTCGTCGTTGAATGTCGTTGCACCCGCGCTGGTGTTTGCGGTGCTGATGGTTGCCCTCAATGCTGCGTTCGGGCTTTACCGTCGGGACCGGCCGCTACCCTTCGGTGAATACGTCCTGAGACAAGCAGCCGCGTTGGTGATCGGTTTGCCGATCGCCTACGTGTCGTCAGATATCCTCCCCGGTGGCCTGATCTTCCAGCAAGCATTCGTCCCGGTGGTCCTGATCGCGCTGGGCGGCCTGCTTGCGGTGCGCCAGATCATGATGTCGCCGGTCGCGCGGACGCTCCTGCCGTACCGCGTCCTGGTGCTCGGAACGGGTCCCGAGGCACTCGCCGTCGAAACCTCGCTTGAGGTAACCAATCCTCCCGGCCTGCAGCTCGCGGGCTTCTACCCGCTCGAGAAGGTTCCTGCAAGAAGCATCGCCGCGAGTCGCATCGTCTCGAGTCATCTGACGCTGGAAGAAACGGTGAAGCATCTTGGTATCGATGAAATTATCGTCGCCGTGCGGGAACAACGCGGCGGTGTTCTTCCGCTGCGAGCGTTGCTCGACTGCCGCCTGAGCGGCACCCAGATTACCGACCTTCCGCGATTCTTCGAGCGCGTACACGGCCGGGTCCCGATCGACTCGCTCAAGGCAAGCTGGCTGATCTACGGGAAGGGCTTCCGTCAAACCTGGCTACGCGGTTTCGTGAAACGTGGCTTCGACATCGCCGTGACGGCAGTGTTGCTGCCCATTGCGCTCCCAATCATGGTGGTCATGGCTTTCCTGATCTCGCTCGATGGCGGCACGCCGATCATTTACCGGCAAGAGAGAGTCGGTCGCCGCGGCCAAATATTCACGCTGCTCAAGTTCCGAAGCATGACTCAAGACGCCGAAAAGGACGGGCAGGCGTTTTGGGCAAGCGTCAACGATTCACGAATTACCGTTGTCGGGCGCTTCATGCGGCGCACGCGGATCGACGAACTGCCGCAGCTGATCAACGTTCTCAGAGGGGAGATGAGCTTCGTCGGTCCGCGGCCAGAGCGCCCGCCGTTTGTTGCCACGCTCACTGAGAAAATCCCGTTCTATGCGATCCGCCACAGCGTCAAGCCAGGCCTAACCGGTTGGGCGCAAGTGCGCTACACCTACGGCGGAAATATTGAGGAGTCCGTCAAGAAGCTCGAATATGACCTTTACTACGTCAAGAATCATTCATTGCTGCTCGATCTGTTGATTCTCCTCAGAACAGTAAGAGTAGTCCTGCTCGGCGAAGGCGCACGGTGAGCGACGCGAAGCCAGCGTCGCTTGTCTAGCACAGCTAGGACGGCACAGACATCCTGAGCAAGCGGGCTCGCCTGCATCGGGTTCAGAATCGCTTGCATCACGGCAAGGCAGCTGCGTGCGGACTTCGCCAAGTGCCCAATCCGCGGTAAAGTTAAAGTTTCTGCCCGCAGCGAACCCGCCCGGTGACTACAAGTAATCTCTTGACCGCCGCAATCTGGAGCTACAGCTTGGCTGCAGCCGCGTTCTGCGCGTTCTCGCTGCGCATGACGCTACGATGGCGCGGTGGGCTATCTGCAGTGCTTCTTCTCTCCGCAACCGTCGCCAGCACGCTGTGGGCGGCCGCGGAGATCACTTTGGCCCTTTGGCCAAGCGCAGCAAGCTGGGTGGCATCCAATAGCGTGGACACCGCGCGTTACGCACTCTGGTTCGCGTTTCTGTACAGTCTCGTCAGCCGGATCTCCGTGAACGCGTTGCGCGCCGGCACGAAGATCGTGCCGTGGTGGCTCATCATTGCAATTGCGGTCGGCCTCATCTCCAGCGTCGCACTTCCGGACCGGGAACCGCTACGCAGCATGTTTGGCGACCGAGCCGGCATGATCGTCTACGCGGTTCGCGTCGGGCTCGCCGTAGTCGGATTGGTCCTGGTCGAGCGCCTCTTTCGCAGTGCCGCGGCGCACGCGCGTTGGGCAGTCAAGCCGCTGTGCCTGGGGCTGACAGGGCTCTTCGGTTTTGATCTGTTCTACTACTCCGACGCGATGCTGTTTGGTCGCTTCGACCCCGATATCTGGGTGGCGCGGGGTATCGCTCACGCGCTGGTCATTCCCTTCCTCGCCGTTGCCGCGGCCAGGAACCCGGCGTGGACGATCGAGATGCATCTGTCGCGGGGGGCGGTGCTGCGCTCGACCGCGCTGCTGGCATCGGGCTTGTTCCTTCTGGCGGTCGCGGTGGCCGGTTATTACGTGCGCTTTGTCGGCGGGGAACTTGGCAAGGCGCTGCAGATTGAGTTCCTTTTCGCTGCGCTGCTGCTCCTTGGGTTGGCGCTGTTCTCGGGCAGCTTCAGGTCCAAGCTGAAGGTCTTCGTCAGCAAGCACTTTTTCTCTTATCGTTACGATTACCGAGAAGAATGGCTGCGATTCACTCGCACACTGTCGGCGGACAGCTCTCCGCAGGGCGTGCAACAGCACAGCATCAAAGCACTTGCGGACCTGGTCGAAAGTCCTGCGGGCGCTTTATGGTTGCGGCAAGGCGACCAATCGTTCCGGCCGGCGGCACGCTGGAACATGCCCGCAGTCAACGCCGTGGAACCGGCAGACGGTCCGCTCGGGAAGTTTCTGGAGCGTACGGGCTGGGTCATCGATCTCACCGAGCGCGTCTCGGCACCGGAGCGCTACCCGGATCTCACCCTTCCCGAATGGCTGGTCTCGCTGCCGGGCGCGTGGCTCGTGGTTCCGCTTCGCTTGCATACCGGCCTCCTGGGTTTCGTCGTACTCGTCACCGCGCGCGCCTCGATCAAGGTGGATTGGGAAGTGCTCGACTTGCTGAAGACTGCGGGTCGGCAGGCGGCAAGCTACCTCGGTCAAATTCAAGTGACCGAAGCCTTGCTCGAGGCGCGCAAATTCGACGCGTTCAACCGCATGTCGGCGTTTGTAGTCCACGATCTGAAGAATCTTGTGGCCCAGCTTTCGTTGCTGCTGCGCAATGCAGAGCGACACCGAAACAACCCCGAGTTTCAACGCGATATGCTCATGACAGTGGACAATGTCGTCGAACGCATGAACAAGTTGATGCTGCAATTGAGAACGGAAGCGACGCCTGTCGAGAAGCCGCGCCCCGTCGATCTGGAAGCGGTGATACGCGACGTCTGTGTGGCCAAGTCGGAACAGAATGCGGCGATTGAAATGGATCTGACCCCCGGCATCTCCGCAATGGGTCACAGCGACCAACTCGAGCATGTCATCGGTCATTTGGTGCAAAATGCGCTCGATGCGACGGGCGGTCGAGGTAAGGTGGCGGTCCGGTTGCGCCGCGACGATGAAGGCGCGGTGATCGAAGTCACGGATAGTGGCGTGGGCATGACGCCGGAATTTGTCCGGGACCGGCTGTTCAAGCCTTTTCAGACGACCAAGGCGACGGGCATGGGAGTCGGTGTCTATGAGAGCGCGCAGTACGTGACGGAACGCGGCGGCCGGATCCTGGTCGACAGCACGCCCGATGTAGGAACGCGGGTGCGCGTCGTGTTGCCACTGGGCCACGACCCCGCTGTTGCGAATCTGAAACCCAAAGAAGCAGCATGAGCGAAACGCGTCGACACCTGCTCATCGTCGAGGACGATCCGGCGTTGCAGAAACAGATGTGCTGGGCATTCGATCAGTATGAAACGATCGTCGCCGGCGATCGCGAGTCTGCAGTCGCGTCGGTGCGTCGCCATGAGCCGGCCGTCGTTACGATGGATCTCGGTCTGCCGCCCCGTCCGGAAGATCCGACGGAGGGACTGCAGCTCCTCGAGGAGGTTCACGCGCTGGCGCCCGACACCAAGGTAATCGTCCTTACCGGGCAGAACGACCGCGCCAACGCCCTCAAGGCGATCGCCCTGGGTGCTTACGATTTTTGCGAGAAGCCATTCGAACCCGTGATCCTGACGCTGATGCTCGAGCGGGCATTCCGTGTTCATGACCTGCAGGAGGAGAACCGGCGCCTCCAGGCGGTGCGGCAGGCGCCCGTGATGGCGGGAATCATCACGCGCGATCCTGGAATGCAGAAGATTTGTCGCACCGTCGAGAAGATCGCCCCGACATCCGCCACCCTTCTGATTCTTGGCGAGTCCGGCACCGGCAAGGAGCTGCTCGCTCGAGCGTTGCACGACCTCTCGCCAAGGAAGAGCAACCGGTTCGTCACGATCAACTGTGCGGCGATCCCTGAAACGCTGCTCGAAAGCGAGCTCTTCGGATATGAAAAGGGCGCCTTCACGGGTGCGGCGAAACAGACCATAGGCAAGCTTGAGACGGCCCACGGCGGTACCCTCTTCCTCGACGAAATCGGCGATCTTTCACTCTCTTTGCAGGTGAAGTTGCTGCGCTTCCTGCAGGAGCGTGTGATCGAACGGATCGGAGGACGGCACGAGATTCCGATCGACGTGCGGATCGTCTGTGCGACCCATCAGAATCTCAAGGATCTAACCGCAGCGGGGAAGTTTCGCGAAGATCTCTATTACCGACTCGCCGAAATAGTGCTGGAGGTGCCACCGCTGCGCTTGCGCAAGGGCGATGCCGCATTCCTCGCCCATGGGTTCGTGCATCGTTTCGGCGGCGAGCAAAGGCGCGGTTCAATGACGCTGCTTCCGGACGCGGTTGCTGCGATCGAATCCCACGCGTGGCCGGGGAACGTGCGCGAACTCGAAAACGTCATCAAGCGCGCCGTGATCATGGCCGATGGCCAGGGGATCGGCGCTGCAGATATCGGCATCTCGTCGGAGACACAGGACCAGGAAACAATGCACCTCAACTTGCGCCAGGTGCGCGACGAAGCCGAGAAACAGGCTGTCCTCCGCGCCCTCGGCAGAGTCAATGGTAACCTCAGCAAGGCGGCCGACCTCCTCGGCGTCAGCCGACCCACGCTGTACGAACTCATCCATCGCTTCGGCCTCAAGTGAAATTTCGGCAAACTGGTGAACCTCCAGATCAAGGAAAGTGATACGACAATGAAGCAGCCTCGGCGGAACGTTCTGGTCAAAGTTGGCGTGATCGCGGGACTTTGTGCGCTGCTTGCCGCCTGCGGTGGGGATTCCTCCGAATCGCTGGTCAAGTCGGCTAGGGAGCACCTTGCCAAGGGCGACTCCAGCGCTGCCGTGATCCAGCTCAGGAATGCTCTCCAAAAGTCGTCGAACAATGCTGAAGCGCGGTACCTTCTCGGGACCATCTTGACCGAGCGTCGCGATTCCGCGGGCGCCGTCAAGGAGCTCCGGATGGCGCTGGAGTTGGGCTATCCGCCGGAACAAACGCTGCCGGCGCTAGCTCGAGCCCTGATCGACGAAGGAGACGCGAAGGAGCTGGTCTCCGAATTCGGCGGCACGAATCTCGGAAGTGCCGATGCCCAAGCAGCGCTCAAGACCGTCATCGGCAACGCGCTGCGCTCGCTCGGCAAACCAAAGGAGGCGGAAGCGGCATTCACTGCGGCGCTTGCCGCCAAAGCCGACTTTGCCCCGGCGCTGCTTGGCGTTGCGACGTTGCGAGCCGCGGATGGAAACGTTCAGGAGGCGAAGAAAATCGTCGATGGCGTTCTTACGCAGCCAAATCCGCCGGCCGAGGCGTCGCTCTTGAAGGCTCGGCTCCTCATCGTCGAGAACCAACGCGAGGAGGCGCTTGCGGTTCTGCAAAAAGTAGTGGAGGCAAAGCCGAATTATCTGCCTGCGCATTACGAGCTGGTTTCATTGCTGATCGCCAAAGGCGACTTCGACCTGGCGAGCGCGCAGATCGGCGCGATCAGGAAGGCGTCGAAACAAGACGTTCGCGCGTACTACTTCGAGGCACTCATCGCGTCCCAACGAGGCAATCTTCCAGCGGCTCGCGAAGCGATTCAGCAGGTTCTGAAGGGTTCACCTCAGCACCTGCCGAGTCTGTTGCTCGCCGGTGAAGTGGAGTTCCGCGCCGGACAATTCAATCAGACGCAGGATTATCTGCGCAGAGCACTGAAGAGCTCACCCGGCTTGCCGTACGCAGAGCGGCTCCTTGCCGCGACCTATCTGCGCATGGGCATCCCGGCACGCGCTGTCGAAGTGCTGCAACCTCAGCTCAGCCGCGGCAGCCGTGACCCGCAGCTCATGGCGGTCGCCGGCGAGGCATATTTGGCCGTTGGTGACTTCCCCAGGGCAGCACAATATTTCGCGCAGACGACCGCGCTGGATCCGAAGAACGCGACCGCACGGATGCGCTTGGGCCAAGTGCGGTTCGCGGAAGGCGACGTCGAAGGCGCGATTCGCGATCTCGAAGCCGCTTCCGCGCTGGATCCGAACGTTTCTCCGGCCGACCTGGCGCTCATCGCGAACCTCCTTCGCCAGAAACAGTTCGACCAGGCACTGGCTGCGGTGGCCCGGCTCGAGAAGAAACAACCCAGCAACCCGCTGGTATACAACCTGAAGGGAATCGTCTACCTGACCAAGCGCGATATCGCCACCGCGCGCGCGAACTTCGAGCGCGCGCTGCAGATCCAGTCCGATTATCTTCCGGCGATCGGCAACCTTGCGCAGCTCGATCGGCTCGACAAGAAGCCGGACGCGGCGCGCAAGCGCTATGAGGCTATCCTCGAGAAGGAGCCAAAGAACGAGCAGGCGCTCCTAGGCTACGCCGGCCTCGTGCAATCGCTGCGCGGCGACGCCAGCGAGATCGAGTCGCTGCTCAAGAAGGCGGTAGGCGCGAACCCGCAATCGATCAGCGCGCGGACCGCGCTCGTCAATTTCTACATCCAAAGAGGCGATGGCAAGCAGGCGCAGCTCGCGGCGCAAGACGCGAACGCCGCTCTGCCCAACGATCTCCGAACCCTCGAACTACTGGGGCAGGTGCAACTGGCAACGGGCGACGCCACGCTGGCCGTCGGTACTTTCAACAAGCTGGTGGCAGCCCGACCCGGTTCGGTCGAACCGCTCATGCGCCTGGTCCGGGCGCTAGTCGCAGTGAAGGATTACGACAAAGCCGTGGAGAAGCTGCGCGAGGCATTGACGATCAATCCGGAGCTCTATGAGGCATATCGGGAGATCGTCGTCATCTATGCCATGTCCGGTCAGACCGAGCAGGCCTTACGGGAAATCAAGGCGATCCAACGGCGGCGACCGGACGACGCGCGCGCCTACATCCTCGAGGGTGATCTCTGGGGCAGGCAGCAGAAGTGGGCCGAGGCCGAATCGGCGTTCAAGTCGGCGCAGAAGCGCGCGCCCGATGACGGCATGGTCGTTGCCAAGTTGCATGCAGCCGTGAGCGGCGGCGGCAAGAGCGCCGCGGCCGATTCGGCAGCCGACAAATGGCTGCGCGAGCATCCGAAGGATGTCGTGCTGCACAACTATCTCGGCGAGCGCGCGCTGCGCAAACAGGATTACAAATCCGCGGCTCGGCATTATCAGGCGATCGTCACCCAGCAACCCGATAACGTGATATTCCTTAACAATCTCGCCTGGGTTTCGAGCGAGCTGGGCGATCCCAAGGCACTGTCTTATGCGGAGAAAGCGTCGGCACTCGCACCGACGAATCCCGCGGTGTTGGACACGCTGGGGACACTGTTGATCAAGAAGGGCAACGTGACCCAGGGACTCGAGAAGCTCCAGCAGGCGGCGCAACTCGCGCCGAATCAGGCTGCCATCCGGTTGCACCTGGCCAAAGCGCTCATCAAAGCCGGTGACAAGGCGGCTGCGCGCAAGGAATTGGACGCCCTCGCCGAGGCGAGCGGCCAATCGACTGACCAGACCGCCGCGGATGACAAAGGTACGGGCGCGGCGCAGAAATCCGGGCCGGCGCCGGCTGGCAAAACGCCGCCGCTGACATGCAGTCCGGATTGTGCTGCGGAAGTCGCGGCGCTCCTGAAGACGCTGTAGCGTGTCAGGCGGTCTTTTTGCGCGAGGCGCCCCGACAGGGCGGCCGCGAGCTGGTACGTGTGCAAACACCACGAAGGGAGTCGCAGTGACCGTCGTCGCCGTGGTCGGCCTGGGGTACGTAGGCCTGCCCCTTGCCGTCGAGTTTGGGAAAAAATATCCCACCGTGGGCTTCGATGTTTCCGAGAAAAAGATCGCAGCGTACCGCAACTTCCTGGATCCAACGGGGGAAGTAAGCCAGGCAGAGTTCAAGGCGGCATCCCGGCTGCGCGTCACGACCCATGCTGGCGACCTCGCCGACGCGGACTTTGTCATCGTCGCGGTCCCGACACCGGTGGATCAGGCGCACCAGCCGGACTTCGGGCCCTTGCTCTCAGCGAGTGAAGCGGTGGGCAAGAACCTCAAGCGCGGTGCGACCATCGTGTTCGAGTCGACGGTGTATCCCGGTGCGACCGAAGAAATCTGCATCCCCGTCCTCGAGCGGCACTCGGGCCTCACGTGGCGGCGCGACTTTTTCGTCGGGTATTCTCCGGAACGCATCAACCCGGGCGACAAGGAGCATTCGCTGACGCGGATCATCAAGGTAGTCTCCGGCGACTCGCCCGAGACACTGGAAAGGGTTGCCGAGGTATATAGCAGCATCATCGCAGCGGGTGTGCACCGGGCGAGCAGCATCAAGGTTGCCGAGGCCGCCAAGGTAATCGAAAACACCCAGCGAGACCTGAATATCGCGCTGATCAACGAACTCGCGCTGATCTTCCACAAGATCGGCATCGATACCAACGAAGTATTGGAGGCGGCGGGCTCGAAATGGAACTTCCTGCAGTTCCGGCCCGGGTTGGTTGGGGGGCATTGCATTGGTGTCGACCCTTACTATCTGACGCACAAGGCCGACATGCTCGGCTACCACCCGCAGGTGATTCTGGCGGGACGTCGCATCAACGACGGTATGGGAAAGTACGTGGCCGATCAGACCGTCAAGCTGATGATCCAGGCGGGGTCGTCGGTGAAGGGTGCGGCGGTGAACGTGCTGGGTCTCACGTTCAAGGAGAATTGTCCCGATCTGCGCAACTCGCGCGTCATCGATGTCGTCCGGGAGCTGACCGCTTTCGGGGCGCGCGTTCACGTCCACGATCCGGTCGCCGATCCCGCCGAGGCGATGCACGAGTACGGGCTGATGCTCACATCCTGGGACGAGCTGCCGCGCGCTGACGCGATCGTCTCAGCGGTTGCGCACCGTGCATTGAGAGAGCTTTCCGTGGACGAGCTTGCGGCCAAACTCGTGCCCAACGGTGTTTATGTCGACGTAAAAAGCCAAGTCGATGCCGCGGCACTCCGCGCGCGCGGAGTAAAAGTGTGGAGACTGTGATGAACGCCGCGACGCGCGAGCCGATGGCCATGCGGGCGGCCATTTCCCAACTGCGCGCCAAACCCCTGCGCTGGCTGGTGACAGGCAGCGCAGGATTCATCGGTTCGCACCTGGTTGAAGCGCTGCTGCGCCTGGGGCAGTACGTCGTCAGCGTCGATAACTTCGAGACCGGGCACCGCGGGAACCTCGAGGAGGTGCGAGGGGCAGTCGGCGAGGAAGCGTGGCGGCGGCACGAGTTCCTGGAAGCCGATATCGTCGATCCCGGCGCATGTCGCCGGGCTTGCCAGGGGGCGAACATCGTGCTGCATCAGGCAGCGCTGGGCTCTGTGCCCCGTTCCATCAGCGATCCGCTTCGCACGCACGCCACGAACGCGACCGGGTTTCTGAATATGCTCGTTGCGGCTCGGGACGCCCGCGTCAGCCGATTCGTGTACGCGAGCTCGAGCTCGACCTACGGCGATGCTCCTGAGCTGCCCAAGGTCGAGGACCGGATCGGCCGCCCGTTGTCGCCCTACGCGCTCACGAAGTACGTCGACGAGATCTATGCCGAGGTGTTCGGCCGGTGCTACGGTACAGCGTCGGTCGGGCTGCGCTACTTCAACGTATTCGGCCCGCGGCAGGACCCGGAAGGCGCGTACGCCGCGGTGATCCCGCGCTGGGCAGAGGCGATGCTGCACGGCAGGCCGATCGTGATCTATGGCGATGGCGAAACAACTCGCGACTTCTGCTACATCGCCAATGTCGTGCAAGCCAATCTGCTGGCGGCGACCAGCGGCGATCCGAAGGTCGTCGGCCAAGTCTACAACGTCGCGGTAGGCGGGCGCATGTCGCTCAACATGCTGTTTGAGACCTTGCGTGGTCTGGTCCGCGAGCGGCATCCTCAGCACCCCGTCCCGCCGCCGGCTTACGAGGAGTTCCGCCCCGGCGACATCAGGCATTCGCAGGCCGATATCGGCAAGGCGCGCCGCTTGTTGGGGTACGATCCGACTTACGACGTGCGAACCGGCCTCCGGGAGGCTTTGCCTTGGTACGAAGCCCGGCTTCGCCGACCGGCCGGTGGCCGCAGAGAGGAGATCCAGCGTGTCGATGACCTCACTTAGGTTCCTTGGGCCGCTTCGCCCTCGGATTCGGCCGCGGCTCCGGTTTCGCTGGCTGGCGGCGGGCGCATTCGCGCTCGCAACCGGCGGTATTGCAGCCCAGGAGAGTTCCGACGCTGCCAAGGGCAACGTCGTGTCGAGCCTCGTCACCCAAGCGGTGGCTCACGAACACGGCGAGGGCGTTCCAAAAGACCCGATCAGGGCAGCCGCTCTGTACTGCGAGGCGGCGCGCAGTGGCGATGCGGAAGCGCAATTCAGCCTTGGGTGGATGTACGCCAACGCGCGGGGAGTTGCGCGCGACGATGCCGTGGCGGCATCGCTGTTTGCGCTCGCTGCCGAGAAGGGCCATGCGGCGGCGCGCAAGGCGTCGCAATTCATCCGCGCCGAAGGGGATCGTCTGCCTGATTGCATGCGTCCCGACGAACCCGTTGTCAGCGAGGCGCCACAGGAAGAGGCTGATCCTTTCGCAGACCTGCCACCGAAAAAGCAAAAGATCGCGGAATTGGTAAACATGCTGGCACCGGCATATACGGTGGCCCCACGGCTCGCGCTTGCCGTCATCACCGTCGAATCGAATTTCGACCCGAATGCGCGATCGCGAAAGGATGCGCGCGGACTGATGCAGCTCATCCCCGATACGGCGACCCGATTCCGTGTCAAGAATGCGTTCGATATCCGCGACAACCTGCGCGGCGGCTTGGCATATCTACGCTGGCTGTTGTCTTACTACCGCGGCGAGGTCGCGCTTGCCGCCGCTGCGTACAACGCAGGCGAAGCCGTCGTCGACAAGTACCGCGGTGTGCCGCCATACCCGGAAACTCGCAGCTATGTGCAGCGAGTTCTTTTCCTGTTCGGCGACGAGCGTCATCCGTACGATCCCAGGCTTGCCGCGCCCGCGCCATTTGTCCCACTGCGGTAAGTGGATGCTGACAGGCATCCCCTTTGATAGTCGGAGCGCGAGACGCGCTGGTGTGCGCCGCTCCTGGTTGATGCTGAGCGCTCTCTGGATATTGCTCGCGGGGCCCGCGTCGCTGGCGGATAACGCGGTCAGCACCATCGAACGCGTCAAGGGCTCGGTCGTTGCCGTGGGAACCTTCGAGCGGACGCGGGCGCCCGCATTCCAGTTCCGGGCCACGGGATTCGCCATCGGCGATGGATCGCTGGTCGCGACAAACGCCCACGCGCTGCCGGCAATCCTCGACAGCGAGCGTCGCGAGATGCTGGTGGTCGCGATTCCTGTCTCAGGCCGGGAACCACAGATTCGTGAGGCGCGAGAGCTCGCCGTCGACGTAGGGACCGATCTGGCGGTGCTCAAGATCAACGGACCGCCGCTTCCGGCGTTGAAGCTCGGCGATCTTGAGGGTGTGCGCGAAGGGCAAAGCGTTCTGTTTACCGGGTTTCCGATCGGCAGCGTGCTTGGCATCGTTGCCGCGACGCACCGGGGCATGGTCGCCGCGATTACGCCGATCGCTATCCCGCCCCCGGTGGCAGCGGGCCTGAATCCGCGCGTGGTTCGGCGGCTCACAACCGGTTCCTTCCCGGTGCTTCAGCTCGACGCGACCGCCTATCCCGGCAACAGCGGCAGCCCGGTCTACGACCCGGAGTCCGGGGAAGTGCTCGGCATCATCAACATGGTGCTCGTCAAGGCGACCAAGGAGGCGGCACTTACCCAGCCCAGCGGAATCACCTACGCCATACCGGCCAAGCATTTGCAGGCGCTTGTGTCCAAGGCGCAGTGATCGCGTGTCGTCGCAGCCGACGTGCTCTGGCTGAAGGCATTGCTGAAGGCGTTGGTGCTGCCACCCACCGGACCCCTGCTGCTCGCGGCGGCGGGTCTGTGGATGAGCGGGCGCGTCCCGCGCGCCGGGCGGATCGTGGCCTGGACGGGAATCCTGCTACTGCTGGCCTTGTCGACTCCGATGGTCGCTTTCCTGCTGCTGAGGCTCGTCGATAACTCGCCCCCTCTGGAAGTCCAGCGTGCCCGGGATGCGCAGGCGATCGTGATCCTGGGTGGGGGGATCCGGCGGCATGCAGCGGAATACGGCGGCGATACACTCGGGCGTTTGACGCTCGAGCGCGTGCGTTACGGTGCGCAGGTTGCGCGCGCCACCGGCCTGCCAGTGCTCGTAACAGGCGGTTCAGTTTTCGCTGGGGAGCCGGAGGCAAAATTGATGCAAGCGGCGCTTGAGCGCGAGTTCGGCGTGCGGGTGCGCTGGGCGGAGATACGATCGCGCAACACGCATGAGAACGCCGTGCGATCCGCAGAGATCCTCCGCGCCGAGCGCATCAACCGCATCGTTCTCGTCGCGCACAACTTCGACATCCCGCGCGCCAGGGCCGAATTCGCCGCGCAAGGCATTGCAGCGATCCCTGCGCCGACGGGCATTCCCAGCCCGGAGTTGGACACCCCACTCGATGCTCTCCCCAGCCTGGGGGCGCTGCAGAGCAGTTACTACGCACTCTACGAGATCTTCGCCAACGTGGCCCGATGGATCACACTTAACATCGGGGCTGCGATTTCCAAAGAGCAACATGCTCATTTTGTGGCTCCGCATGTCATGGTTTCATCTACCGGGGAGTGCTCGCCCCGATGGCGCCAGCGACCGGTAACATAGATTCTTCGCCACAACCTGTCGTCTACCGCTGACTGGGCCGCAATATGATTGCTCATCGGCTCGGAGCGCCGGACGTCGGTAAATCTGGCATTCCGCCTCGGTTGGGCTTAAAATCGGCGCGTGATGTCATGTTCATAAAACATGCTGTAACAATAGTGCCATAACAATGGGATGGGGATCCTGGATTGATCCCGAGACGTAAATCGGCGGCAGTTGTTATTCTTGTTTTGCTGGCTGATTCCTGACTCGAAAGGAATTCAAAATGCGTTCGATCATGAATCGCAACTCCTTCGCGGGCCATGTTGCGCGTGTCGTTGTCCAGGCGATGGTCGCTCTGACCGCCGCGGCGATCATGGGGTGCCAGACGAGCCCCTACCCACCGGCGCCGCAGAGTGCACAGACCCCCGACTATCTCTACAAGCTCGGGCCGCTCGACTCGGTCCAGGTAATCGTGTGGCGGAATCCCGAGCTCTCGACGAGCGTTACGATCCGGCCCGATGGCAAGATCACCGCGCCGCTCATCGAGGATCTGCCCGCGCTCGGGAGAGATTCGACCACGCTGGCCCGCGACATCGAAAAGGCGTTGGCCAAATACATCCGCGATCCGGTTGTCACCGTGATCGTTGCGAGTTTCAACGGACCGTATCCGGAGCAGATCCGGGTCGTCGGCGAGGCGGCCAAGCCGCAGGCACTATCTTATCGCCAGGGGATGACGGTTCTGGACTTGATGATCGTCGTTGGAGGGCTGACTGATTTCGCGGACGGCAACAAGGCGTCGATCATGCGAACCTCCGAAGGCGGTCGCCAGTACAACGTGCGGCTGAAAGACTTGATCAAGCGCGGCGACATGTCCGCCAATGTCGATGTCAAGCCCGGCGATATCCTGCTGATTCCGCAGAGTTGGTTTTGATGACCCTTCGCCCAAGGCATAGGCACGTTCCTGGCTCACGGAGGCCGCAACCATGCAGGAAGTAGTTGAGCAGCTCCTCGCCCTCTTGCGGGGCATGTGGCAACGCCGCTGGATCGGGCTTGGCGTTGCCTGGGTGACCGCGATCATCGGGGCCATTATCGTGTTTCGGCTGCCCGACAAATACGAGGCCTCCGCGCGTGTCTACGTGGATACCCAGTCGATGCTGCAGCCGTTGATGGCAGGCATGGCGGTGACCCCGGACGCGGGCCAGCAGGTCGCAATCCTGAGCCGGATACTGCTCAGCCGGCCGAACCTCGAGAAGATCATCCGCAAGTCCGACCTCGATACGAGCGCGGGCAGGAATGCTGCCGATCTGGTCGACGAGACGGTGGGCTCGCTCAACATCTCCCGCGCGGGCGGCGACAATCTTTACACAATCGCCTTCCGTTATCCCGACGGTCGCAAGGCGCGCGATGTGGTGCAGGCAGCGCTGTCGACATTCATCGAACAGAGCCTCGGCCGGACCCGCAGTGGCACCGACAGCGCGCGCAAGTTCGTCGACGACCAGATCAAGGATTACGAGAGCAGGCTGCGCGAGTCGGAAGCGCGCCTGCAAGCGTTCAAGTTGAAGTACATGGGCCTGCTCGGCACGAGCGGCCAGAGCTATTTTTCGCAGATGACGACCATCACCGAGCAGATCAAGGATGCCCGGCTCGAGCTCCGCGTCGCCGAGCAGACCCGGGACGGCATCCGGAAGCAGCTCGAGGAACAAACGCAACGCGGTCCTGCGGCGACCAGCAGGCGCGTTGCAGGGGTCCCGGAGCTCGACAATCGCATCAACGAGCAGAAGCGCCAGCTCGACGAGCTGCTGCGCAAGTACACCGATCAGCATCCGGACGTCGTGAGCACCAAGCGGCTGTTGATCCAGCTCCTGGAGGACCGGAAGCGTGAGATCGAGGTCCGGAGCAGGGCGGCAGAAAGCGACCCTGGCAGTCCCTTGACCGGCGACCCGGTCGCCCAGCAGCTGAAGGTGGCCCTAAACGACTCCGAAGCCAATCTCACGGCGGTTCGCGCACGCCTCGGTGAATACGAGGCACGCTACAACCAGCTGCGCTCCTCGGCCGAGACACTGCCCAAGATCGACATGGAGCTCACGCAGCTCGACCGCGATTACGGTATCCAGAAGCGCCAGTACGAGAGCCTTGTCGGGCGGCGCGAGACCGCCAGCCTGACCGGGAAGCTCGAAGATGCGGGCGTTGCCGAGTTCAGGATTATCGACCCGCCGCGCGTCACGCCGAACCCGGTCGCGCCGAACCGGCTGCTGCTGCTAGGGGTGCTCGTCGCGGTGTCGCTTTTTGCCGGGCTCGCGACGAGTTGGCTGGTGAGTCAGGCGCGACCCACGTTTCGGGATGGACGTACCTTGCGCGAGGTGGCCCAGAGGCCGTTGCTCGGCATGATCAGCATGCTCCCCACCCACAGCCTGCACGTGGTGCGGCGTCGCGCCGCGTTGCTCTTTGCCGGCGGGGTCAGCGGGCTGGTCGCGTCGTACGGCGCCGCTTTCGCTTTCCTGCTCCTGACCACAAGTGGATCCTGAGAGACGACCTATGGATCTCGTCGAGAAAGCGGCGCAGCGCCTGGCCCAACTCCAGAAGGCAGGAGTCGAGGTTCCGGTACCGGAGGCCGCTCCGGGTGCGGAGGTGCCGCCGGCAAGTCCCGGCGCGGAGTCGATCCCCACGCCGGAGCGCTTCGCGCAGGCGCTGGAACGGGCGCAGCCACCCGACGCTCGCGCAACGGCCCCCGCACCGGTGAACACAGCCGCGCCCGCGGCGCCTGGCCACCGGCTACGCGCTCCTGCAGAGATGGGTCCGCGCAGCAAGCTGGTTCACATCGACCTCGAGGCATTGGCGGCTGCGGGCTTCGTTACCCCCGAAGCACAGCGATCGCAGATCGCCGACGAGTTTCGCGTGATCAAACGGCCGATCATCAGGAATGCACACGAAAGGACCGGTGCGAGGGCCGAGCGCGCCAACCTGGTCATGGTCACCAGCGCGATCCCAGCCGAGGGCAAGAGCTTCGTCGCGCTCAACCTGGCGATGAGCATCGCCCTGGAAGTCGACAGCACCGCGCTTCTGGTGGACGCGGACGTCGCCAACCCGAGTCTCATGCAGATGACCCACCTGCCGCCGGCGTCGAAGGGGCTGCTCGACTTGCTTACCAGTACCGACATCAAGCTCACCGATGTTCTGCTCAGGACCAACGTCGAGAAACTGTCGCTGCTGCCGTCGGGCACCGCGCACGGGCGGGCGACCGAGATGCTGGCGAGCGAGACCATGGCCGCCCTGCTCGAAGAGATGGCGTCCCGCTACGCGGACCGGATTCTGGTCTTCGATTCACCGCCCTTGCTGGCAACGACCGAAGCGCGCGCGCTGGCGTCCCATATGGGTCAGATCGTCATGGTTGTGGAGGCCGATCGCACCGCCCAGGCGTTGGTGAAGCATGCGCTGGAAACCATCGAAAGCTGCCCGGTGGTCATGATGGTGTTGAACAAGGCGCCGCGCCCCGAGGTAGGCAGCTACTACGGTCACCACTACTACTCCACCGCCGCCGCGTCCTGACTCGGAGAGCGAATCTCGTGCGTGGATGTCGCCGATCGGAGTCTGCCAGTGTTGACGCGCCAAGACCAACGGCGTGCCGCGGCGCACGATGGGGCACCGTAGCTGCCGCGATCGGCTGCATCGCGATGCCGGGGCCCGTGCACGCCGAGAAGTGGACATTGACGGCCTCGGCGGGGGCCAGCGAGACCTACAACCACTCCACCGGCCAGAGTCAGCTTAACGACGGATTCGTGACATCGCTCACCGCGGCACTGGGCATCCGCGGCGAGGGAGCGCGCTTGAAGCTCAATGGCACCATAGGCGCGACCGGAGTGCTCTACACCGGGCAGACCCAGCACAACAGTTTCGCCCCCAGCGTCAGCCTCGCGGCGAACCTGGAAGCGATCGAGAAATTTTTCTATGTCGACGCTACGGCCAACGTGTCGCAGAGCTTCATTTCGCCATTTGGCCCACAGCCGAGCAACCTGACGATTCCGACCAACAACCGCTATACCTCGGAGGCGTATAGCGTCAGTCCGTATATCAAGGGAGTGTTGGCGCAGAAAGTCTCGTATTCGCTGCGCGACGACAATGTCTGGACGCCGTCCAGCACTTTCGGTGACTCCTCGGTCAAAGCGCCGACCACCTATTACAACAATCTGACCGGACAGCTGAGCTCATCGGCCGGGTATTGGGGCTGGACGCTGGATTACAGCCGACAGTATTACGACAACGGCATCACCGGCGGTGCAGCAACCTTGCAGACCGCGCACGCCATCGGATCGTATCAGTTCGATCCGCAGTTGTCGTTGTCGCTTCGCAGCGGATACGAGCACGACAGCTTCGCGATGGCGCCCACCAAACAGGGATTCATTTATGGCGCTGGAATGACTTGGGGGCCAACGGAGCGGACGTCCGTCAACGGCTTCTGGGAGCATCATTTTTTCGGCTCATCCTATTCCGCGCAAGTGAGCCATCGGCTGCCGAACGTTGCATTGAGCGCGAATCTCTCGCGCGGGCTCAGTAACTTTCCGCAACTCGCATTTCAAATTCCCGGTGGTGTCACCGTGGCGCAATTTCTGGATGCTGCGTTCACGACCCGGATTCCGGATCCCGTCGAGCGAGCGCAGGCGGTGGCGCAGTTTCTGGCGCAGAGCGGGCTGCCGCCAGTCCTGCTCAGCCCGCTGAACTTCTATAATCCGCAGACCAGTCTGCAGCAAACCGCGAGGCTGTCTGCGGTTTGGATCGGTGCACTCAATTCGATTGCAGTCACGCTATTCAGGACGAAAACCGAGACGATCGCGGGCACGCTGGCGGGACTGCCGGTCATCTTTCAGGCCGCGGCGAACAGCACCCAGACGGGCTGCGGCGTCAATTACAGCCATCGTCTTTCCGCGTTCACGAATCTCATCGCAAGCGCAACGTACGCGAGGTCGACCCCGAACGGCGGCGATGACTCCACGAACAATGCTCGAGCCAATAACTTCAACACTTCAATCGGTTTGAGTACGCAGTTCACACCGAAGACGAGCGGATCGGTCGGCTTGTCCTATTTCACCTTCGACACCCCCGGCGGCGGCAGCACCGGGAACTCGTCCACAGTGAGCGCGTATGCCAGCATCTCCCACACCTTCTAGGCCATGACGTGTACGAAACCTTTTTTGGGCTGACCGCGAAGCCCTTCCAGCTCAATCCGGACCCCGCCTTCTTCTACGGCAGTCGCGGACACAAGCGCGCCTTCGCCTACCTGCAGTACGGCGTGCACCAGAGCGAGGGTTTCATCATCATCACCGGGGAAGTCGGAGCGGGGAAGACGACGCTCGTCCGCAGCCTGCTCGAACAAATCGATCCCAACCGGCTCGTGGCCGCGCAGCTCGTCACGACCCAGCTTGACGCAGAGGATCTGCTGCGCGCCGTGGCGATGGCGTTCGGGTTTTCAACCAGGGCGATGGACAAGGCGCAACTGCTGGCCGAGCTCGAAGCGTTCCTGGTCTCGCTCGTGCCTCAGGGCAAGCGCGCGTTGCTGATTGTCGACGAGGCCCAGAATCTCTCCGGCCGGGCGATCGAGGAGCTCCGCATGCTGTCCAATTTCCAGCTCGGCAACCAGGGACTGCTGCAGAGTTTCCTCGTCGGCCAGCCTCAGCTGCGAGCGCTGATGCAGGGGCCGGCGCTCCAACAGCTGCGCCAGAGGGTCACGGCGTCGTATCACCTGGGACCGATGGATCGGGCGGAGACTCAGGCCTACGTCGAACATCGCCTGCGGCATGTAGGCTGGAGCCACGATCCCCGGTTCGAGCACGGCGCGTTCGACGCGATCTATTCGTTTTCCGCGGGAATTCCGCGGCGGATCAATACGCTGTGCAACCGCGTTTTGCTGGCCGCAATGCTTTCGGAAGAGCACGTCGTCACCGCCGCCAACGTCGATGCAACCGCCGACGAAATTCGGCTCGAGCTCAGCGCGGGCAGCACCGGCGCAGCCGTGGAGCCGGCGATCAAAGCCGACGAGCGTGGCTTCGCCGACGGCGATCCGGTCATCGGCCTGGAAGAGCGCGTGGTACGACTCGAGCGCGCCATGACGGCAACGCTCGACCTTCTGCAGCAGATGCGGCGACCGTCTGCGCCGACGAGGCCGCCTGACCAGGTCAAGGGCTGATGTACGAACTCGCGCCAACACCCAGGCCGATCATATGCGTGGTGGGCGCACGGCCGAACTACATGAAGGTGGCGCCCCTGATCCGGGCGTTACGTGCCGACGCTGCCGCACCGCGCACGATGCTCGTGCATACCGGGCAACATTACGATGTTGCGATGAACGATCGCCTGTTCGCCGACCTCAAGCTGCGGATGCCGGACGTCAATCTCGACGTGGGTTCCGGAACGCATGCCCAGCAGACCGCGGAGATCATGCGGCGATTCGAGCCCGTGGTCGACGCTTCGCCGCCGAGTTGCGTCGTGGTGGTCGGCGACGTCAATTCCACGCTGGCGTGCAGTCTGGTGGCCGTGAAGAAAGGGATCGCGGTCGTCCATATCGAGGCGGGATTGCGAAGCTTTGATCGCACGATGCCCGAGGAGATCAATCGCCTGCTGACCGATCAGATCTGCGACGTCCTTTACACGACCGAGCGCTCCGCGGCCGAGAATCTCCGCCGCGAAGGAATCTCCATGGGGCGGGTCCACTTCGTGGGCAATGTCATGATCGACTCGCTGCTGGCGAGCCTTCAATACGCCGTCCCGCCCGGCGTGGTGTTCAGGGGCAACGGTGTGGATACGGCGCTGCTCGGCGAGGAATGCGCATTCGGCGTCGTGACGCTGCATCGCCCCTCGAATGTCGACCAGCAGGGCAGCCTTGCCGAAGCCTTGACGATTCTGGCGGAGATCAGCCGAGATCTGCCCTTGGTTTGCCCACTGCACCCGCGAACGCGCGAGCGCATCGAGCGTTTCGGGCTGTGGAGGCTGATCGACGCACAGCGCATGGTCGTACTGCCGCCCCAGGGTTACCTCGAGACGCTGGGGCTTATCAAGCACGCTACGCTTGTGATCACCGATTCAGGCGGGATCCAGGAAGAGACCACGGCGCTCGGCGTGCCGTGCCTCACGATGCGCGAGAACACCGAGCGCCCGATCACGGTCGAGCAAGGAACCAACGTGGTCGTGGGGAGGGATCGGACGCTCATTCGGCAGTGCGTCGCCGAGATCCTCGTCGCCGGTGGCAAACGCGGACGCGTCCCGGAGCTCTGGGACGGGCGCGCATCGGAACGTATCGCGGGCCACCTGGTGCCATGGCTTGCCCAGCGCGCGGAGCCGGCTTACGCCTGAAGCCATGGAAGCATCTGCGGCAAACGCGAACACTGTCGTCAACGCGTTGACGATTGACGTCGAGGATTACTTTCAAGTCTCGGCATTCGCTCCGTATATCGCGCGTTCGACGTGGGAAGAGCGGGCGTGTCGGGTCGAGCAGAATATCGACCGGATCCTGGAGTTGCTCTCGGACGGTGGGGCTCACGCTACGTTCTTCACCCTCGGCTGGATCGCCGAGCGCTATCCAAAAATGGTGCAGCGAATCGTAGCGGGCGGACACGAGCTGGCGAGTCACGGCTACGCCCACGAGCGGGCGAACACGCTGGAGGCGGGCGCATTCTTCGCCGATGTCGCGCTGGCGAAGGCGGTTCTCGAGGATATCGCCCAAAGCGAGGTGCAGGGCTATC
>WNGA01000905.1_pt1 | contig 66065 bp, 71 predicted proteins | sample 5400061 | NCBI WGS metagenome assembly WNGA01 (sample SAMN13153366, study PRJNA577476) | soil metagenome | isolation source: 100 cm soil or saprolite under grassland replicate 2 | place: USA:California | collected 2016-06-15
TCCTCGGCGCGGAAGATCGTCGAGACCGTGACACGTACCGGCGCACAGGTCGCCGGTCCGGTGCCGCTGCCTACGGAGATCAACCGCTTCTGCGTCATCCGCTCGCCGCACAAGTACAAGGACTCGCGCGAGCACTTCGAGATGCGTACGCACAAGCGTCTGATCGACATCCTCGACCCCACTCCGAAGACGGTCGACTCGCTGATGCGGCTCGATCTGCCGGCCGGCGTCGACATCGAGATCAAGCTGTAGGGACCGGAGACGATGGATAGGCAAGTCAAGGGCATCCTGGGCGCCAAGCTCGGCATGACCCAGCTCTGGGACGAGAACAACCGCGTCGTCCCGGTGACTGTGGTGCAGGCCGGGCCGTGCGTCGTCACCCAGGTGCGTACGCCGGACAAGGACGGCTACTCCGCCGTCCAGCTCGGGTACGGCGCGATCGACCCGCGCAAGGTGAACCAGCCGCTGAGCGGCCACTTCGCCAAGTCGGGTGCGGCGCCGCGGCGCAACCTGGTGGAGCTGCGGACTACGGACGCGAGCGAGTACGAGCTCGGCTCCGAGGTGACCGTCGAGACCTTCGAGTCCGGCCAGATCGTGGACGTCACCGCCACCACCAAGGGCAAGGGCTTCGCGGGTGTGATGAAGCGTCACGGCTTCCACGGCCTGCGCGCCTCCCACGGTGTGGAGCGCAAGCACCGCTCGCCTGGGTCGATCGGCGGCTGCGCTACCCCGGGCCGGGTGTTCAAGGGCATGAAGATGTCCGGCCGGATGGGTGGTGTGCGGTACACCGTGCAGAACCTGACTGTGCACGCGGTGGACGTCGAGAACAACCTGCTGCTGATCAAGGGCGCGGTGCCCGGCCCCAAGGGTGGGCTGATCCTGGTGCGTACCGCTTCCAAGGCTCCGGCCGGCAAGGGTGGTGCGGCATGACGCGGACGTTCTCCGACACCCGCCCGGCGCCGGTCCAGGTCGACGTCGTGGACGCCGAGGGTACGCGGACCGGCACGGTCCAGGTGCCCGGCGAGATCTTCGACGCGCAGGCCAACATCCCGCTGATGCACCAGGTCGTGGTCGCTCAGCTGTCGGCCGCTCGGCAGGGCACGCACAAGGCCAAGACCCGCGCTGAGGTCGCCGGCGGCGGCAAGAAGCCGTACCGGCAGAAGGGCACCGGCCGGGCCCGTCAGGGTTCGATCCGGGCGCCGCAGTTCACCGGCGGCGGTGTGGTGCACGGCCCGGTGCCGCGCGACCACAGCAAGAAGGTCCCGAAGAAGATGAAGGCGGCCGCGCTGCGTGGCGCTCTCTCCGACCGGGCCCGCGACGGCCGGGTGTTCGTGGTGTCCGACCTGGTCGAGGCGGACGTACCGTCCACCAAGGCCGCGCTCGCCGCGCTGAACAGCATCGTCGAGAGCCGGCGCGCCCTGGTGGTGCTCGACCGCGAGGACGAGATCACCTGGAAGAGCCTGCGCAACGTACCGACGGTGCACCTGCTCACGCCTGACCAGCTGAACACGTACGACGTGCTGGTCAACGACGACGTGGTGTTCACCGCTGCGGCGCTGAAGGCCTTCCTCGGCGGCGAGTTGGAGATCACCGAGGTCGAGGCGAAGCCGAAGAAGAAGGCCACCAAGAAGGCCGACACCAAGGCGGACACCAAGGCCAAGGCCGAGAGCAAGACGGAAGCCGAGGCCGAGAGCAAGACCGAGGCCAAGGCCGCGCCGAAGCAGGCGGAGAAGAAGCCCGCCAAGGCGGCGAAGGCGGCTGAGCTGGTGACCGGGCCGTACGCCGGCTCGGTGATCCCGCCGGAGGACGGCTCCGTACCCGAGGGTTACCCGATCAAGGGCAACGAGCAGTCCGGGATCTACCACGAGCCGGACAGCCGGTACTACAAGGCGACCACGGCGGAGTTCTACTTCGCCACCGTTGAGGACGCCCAGACGGCGGGCTTCACTGCCCCGGGCGGCAAGGACGATGAGGAGGAGGCGGAATGAGTGCGGTAGCCCTGGCGGACCCGCGTGACGTCATCTTCCATCCGGTCGTCTCGGAGAAGAGCTACGGCCTGCTGGACCAGAACAAGTACACGTTCCTGGTGCACCCGGACGCGAACAAGACACAGATCAAGATCGCGATCCAGCAGATCTTCAACGTACGGGTGTTGAAGGTGAACACCGCGAACCGGGAAGGCAAGCGCAAGCGCACCCGACACGGATGGGGCAAGCGCAAGGACACCAAGCGGGCGATCGTGACGCTCGCCGAGGGCGACCGCATCGAAGCCTTCGGCGGTCCGGTGAGCTGAGGACGAGACTATGGGAATTCGCAAATACAAGCCGACGACCCCGGGTCGCCGCGGATCCAGCGTGGCCGACTTCGTCGAGGTCACCCGTGACCAGCCGGAGAAGTCGCTGGTACGTCCGCTGCACTCCACGGGCGGTCGCAACTCGCAGGGCCGGATCACCACCCGGCACCGCGGCGGCGGCCACAAGCGGCAGTACCGGCTGATCGACTTCCGCCGGCACGATAAGGACGGCGTACCGGCCAAGGTCGCTCACATCGAGTACGACCCGAACCGGACCGCCCGGATCGCGCTGTTGCACTACGCCGACGGGGAGAAGCGCTACATCCTCTGCCCGAAGGACCTGCGGCAGGGCCACCGGATCGAGAACGGCCCCCGTGCCGACATCAAGCCCGGCAACAACCTGCCGCTGCGCAACATCCCGGTCGGTACGACGATCCACGCGGTCGAGCTGCGTCCCGGCGGCGGTGCCAAGATGGCGCGCTCGGCGGGGTCCAGCATTCAGCTGCTGGCCAAGGAGGGCACGTACGCGCACCTGCGGATGCCGTCCGGCGAGATCCGGCTGGTCGACGTACGATGCCGGGCCACGGTGGGCGAGGTCGGCAACGCCGAGCAGTCCAACATCAACTGGGGCAAGGCCGGCCGGATGCGGTGGAAGGGCAAGCGCCCGACCGTCCGCGGTGTGGCCATGAACCCGGTGGACCACCCGCACGGTGGTGGCGAGGGCAAGACCTCCGGTGGCCGGCACCCGGTCAACCCGGGTGGTAAGCCCGAGGGCCGTACCCGTGCCAAGCGCAAGCCGAGCGACCGACTCATCGTTCGCCGCCGTTCGGCCGCCAAGCGGAAGCGTTGAGTGGGAGATAACAGCAGATGCCTCGCAGCTTGAAGAAGGGCCCGTTCGTCGACGACCACCTGGTCAAGAAGGTGGACGTCCAGAACGACAAGGGCACCAAGAACGTGATCAAGACATGGTCACGGCGATCCACGATCATCCCGGACATGATCGGGCACACGATCGCGGTGCACGACGGCCGCAAGCACGTGCCGGTGTTCGTCACCGAAGCGATGGTCGGGCACAAGCTCGGCGAGTTCGCCCCGACCAGGACGTTCCGGGGCCACGAGAAGGATGACCGGAAGAGCCGCCGGCGCTAGGGCCGACGACTCCGACGCGACGTACGTACGGATAGAAAGAGCAAGGGGACTCCCGATGCCAACTACGGGTGGCGCGACAACGCTACCGGGCGCCAGAGCGGTGGCCCGCTTCGTGCGGGTATCGCCGATGAAGGCGCGCCGTGTGGTCAACCTGATCCGCGGGCTTCCCGCGCAGGAGGCACTGACCGTGCTGCAGTTCGCGCCCCAGGCCGCGAGCGAGCCGGTGTACAAGGTGCTTGCCAGCGCGATGGCCAACGCGGAGAACAACGAGCGGCTCGACCCGGACTCGCTCCTGATCGCCGAGGCGTACGTCGACGAGGGTCCGACGTTCAAGCGGTTCCGGCCGCGGGCGCAGGGTCGCGCGTACCGGATCCGGAAGCGGACCAGCCACATCACCGTGGTGCTGGAGAGCGTGCAGGTCGCCGCGCCGGCCCGCCCGGCGAAGAAGACGGCGAAGTCGGCGCCCGCGAAGTCGGCGCCCGCTAAGGCGACGGCCGAGAAGGCGACCGGCAAGGCAGCCGAGAAGGCCGCGCCGGCGAAGGCGAGCAAGAAGGCCGCGAAGGCTACGGAGGCCAAGGCGACCGAGGATGCCGCGCAGGAGAAGGAGAGTGCCGAGTAATGGGTCAGAAAGTTCACCCACACGGCTTCAGGCTCGGCATCAGCGCTGATTGGAAGTCTCGCTGGTACGCCGACAAGCTGTACAAGGACTACGTGGCCGAGGACGTCAAGATCCGCAAGATGATGTCCCACGGCTTGGAGCGTGCGGGGATTTCCAAGGTCGACATCGAGCGCACCCGGGACCGGGTACGCGTCGACATCCACACCGCGCGTCCGGGCATCGTGATCGGTCGCAAGGGCGCCGAGGCGGACCGGATCCGGGGCGAGCTGGAGAAGCTGACCAGCAAACAGGTCCAGCTGAACATCCTCGAGGTGAAGAACCCCGAGTCCGACGCTCAGCTGGTCGCGCAGGGCATCGCCGAGCAGCTCGCCAGCCGGGTCAACTTCCGCCGGGCGATGCGCAAGGCGCTGCAGTCCGCGATGAAGAACCCGCTGGTCAAGGGCATCCGGGCGCAGTGCTCGGGTCGCCTCGGCGGCGCGGAGATGTCGCGTTCGGAGTTCTACCGCGAGGGTCGGGTGCCGCTGCACACGCTGCGCGCGAACATCGACTACGGCTTCTTCGAGGCGCGTACCACCTTCGGCCGGATCGGCGTGAAGGTGTGGATCTACAAGGGCGAAGTCGTACCGGGTCGGGAGCAGCCGGTGGACACCGAGCGCCGGCCTCGCCGGGAGCGGCCGCGGCGCGGGCGTTCCGGTGCTTCGGGCACCACCGCCGGCGGCACCGACGCCGGTCGGGCAGCTGCCGCGGGACGGTCCGGTCGGACGGAATCCGCCGAGCCGGCACCCGCCGCGGAGCCGGTCGTCGAGACGGCCCCCGAGGCCGTGGCCACGCCGGAGACCGCCGGAGAGCAGGAGGGCTGAGCAGATGTTGATGCCACGTAAGCCCCCCAAGGGCTTCCGCAAGCCTCACTCGCCGAAGCGGCGCGGTCAGGCCAAGGGTGGCGTACGCGTGAACTTCGGCGAGTACGGCATCCAGGCCCTGGAACCGGCGTACGTCACCAACCGGCAGATCGAGGCCGCGCGTATCGCGATGACCCGTCACATCAAGCGTGGTGGCAAGGTCTGGATCACGATCTTCCCGGACCAGGCGCTGACCAAGAAGCCCGCCGAGACCCGGATGGGTTCCGGTAAGGGCACCCCGGAATGGTGGGTCGCGAACGTCAAGCCCGGACGGGTGATGTTCGAGCTGTCGTTCCCCAACGAGACCATCGCCCGCGAGGCGTTGACCCGTGCGATCCACAAGCTTCCGATGAAGTGCCGGATCGTCAAGCGTGAAGTGGGTGAAGCCTGATGGCAGCGGGTGTGACCGCGACCGACCTCCGGGAGCTTCCCGAGGAGGAGCTGGTGTCGCGGCTGAAGGAGTCCAAGGAGGAGTTGTTCAACCTCCGGGTCCAGGCGGCGACCGGGCAGATGGACAACCACCAGCGGCTGAAGGCAGTACGCCGGGAGATTGCCCGGATCTACACGATCATGCGTGAGCGCGAGCTGGGGCTCTCCGCCGCGCCGAGTGAGGTTGCATGATGACTGAGCAGCAGACCGAAACGCAGCCGCGCGGCCGCCGCAAGGTGCGCGAGGGCTACGTGACCAGCGACAAGATGGACAAGACCGTCGTGGTCGAGGTCTCGGACCGCGTCAAGCACCCGCTGTACGGCAAGGTGCTGCGCCGTACCAGCAAGTTGAAGGCGCACGACGAGAACAACCAGTGCGGTATCGGTGACCGAGTCCTGCTGATGGAGACGCGGCCGCTGTCGGCCACCAAGCGTTGGCGGGTTGTCGAAATCCTCGAGAAGGCCAAGTAATCACCAGTTCCGCCAGGCTCGGTCGTACGGCCGAGAACCGGCAGACACACAGGAGTTGACGTGATCCAGCAGGAGTCGCGACTGCGCGTCGCCGACAACACGGGTGCGAGGGAGATCCTCTGCATCCGGGTGCTCGGCGGCTCCGGTCGGCGCTACGCGAGCATCGGCGACGTGATCGTGGCCACGGTCAAGGACGCGATCCCCGGTGCCGGCGTAAAGAAGGGCGACGTCGTCAAGGCGGTCGTCGTACGTACCGCCAAGGAACGGCGCCGGCCGGATGGCTCGTACATCCGGTTCGACGAGAACGCGGCTGTGATCCTCAGGGAGGGCAGCGGTGACCCGCGCGGTACCCGCATCTTCGGCCCGGTGGGCCGCGAGCTGCGGGACAAGCGGTTCATGAAGATCATCTCGCTCGCCCCGGAGGTGTTGTAGTCGTGAAGGTGAAGAAGGGTGACACCGTCCTCGTCATCGCGGGTAAGGACAAGGGCGCTCGCGGAAAGGTCATCGCGGCGTACCCGAAGCTCGACAAGGTGCTGGTGGAGGGCGTGAACCGGGTCAAGAAGCACACCCGGATCACCACCACCCAGCGGGGCGCGAAGACCGGCGGCATCGTCACCCAGGAAATGCCGATCCACGTCAGCAACGTGATGGTGGTCGACTCCGAGGGCCAGCCGACCCGCGTCGGGTACCGCAGAGACGAAGAGGGCCGTCCGGTCCGCGTCTCGCGTCATTCCGGTAAGGATCTGTGATCATGACTGTGGCAACCGAGAAAGTGACGCCGCGGCTCAAGCAGCGCTACCGCGAGGAGATCGCGGGCAAGCTGAAGGAGCAGTTCGGCTACGGCAATCCGATGCAGGTGCCGAACGTCGTCAAGGTCGTCGTCAACATGGGCGTCGGCGACGCGGCCAAGGACGCCAAGCTGATCGACGGTGCGGTCCGCGACCTCGCCACGATCACCGGCCAAAAGCCGCTGGTACGCCGAGCCAAGAAGTCGATCGCGCAGTTCAAGCTGCGTGAGGGAATGCCGATCGGGGCCAAGGTGACCCTGCGCGGCGACCGGATGTGGGAGTTCCTGGACCGGCTGCTGTCGATCTCACTGCCCCGGATCCGCGACTTCCGCGGCCTGTCGGACAAGCAGTTCGACGGCAACGGGAACTACACCTTCGGGCTCACCGAGCAGTCGGTGTTCCACGAGATCGACCAGGACAAGATCGACCGGGTACGTGGCATGGACATCACCGTGGTGACGTCCGCCAAGACCGACCAGGAAGGCCGGGTGCTGCTCAAGCTGCTTGGCTTCCCGTACAAGGAGAGCTGAGCGATGGCGAAGAAGGCGCTTGTCTTCAAGGCGCAGCAGAAGCCGAAGTTCTCGACCCGTGCGTACACGCGCTGCCAGCGGTGCGGGCGTCCGAAGGCGGTTTACCGCAAGTTCGGGCTCTGCCGGGTGTGCATCCGCGAGATGGCGCACCGGGGCGAGCTCCCCGGCGTGTGGAAAGCGTCCTGGTGAGGACACGGCGATCAGTACTGCTAACGCCGCAGGCCCGGATCGAGATCCGGGAACCACGGTGAGAGAGGCACAGAGTCAACCATGACCATGACCGACCCGATCGCAGACATGCTGACTCGTCTGCGTAACGCCAACCAGGCGTACCACGACCAGGTCGTGATGCCCTACTCGAAGATCAAGGCGAACATCGCCGAGGTCCTCAAGCAGGAGGGTTACATCACGGCGTGGCAGGTTCAGGAGCCCGACGAGAACAGTGTCGGCAGGACACTGCACGTCGAGCTGAAGTTCGGCCCGAACCGGGAGCGCAGCCTAGCGGGTGTGCGCCGGGTGTCGAAGCCGGGCCTGCGGGTGTACGCGAAGTCCACCGACCTGCCACGGGTGCTCGGTGGCCTGGGTGTGGCGATCGTTTCGACGTCCCAGGGTCTGCTGACCGATCGGCAGGCTCGTAAGCGCGGGGTAGGTGGGGAAGTCCTCGCCTACGTCTGGTGAGAGGAGCTGCGTAACCATGTCCCGAATTGGTCGCAAGCCGATCACTGTGCCCGCCGGCGTCGAGGTGACCGTCGACGGTCCCACCGTGAAGGTGAAGGGCCCGAAGGGCGAGCTGTCGCACACCCTCGCGGAGCCGATCACCGTCGAGCGCGCAGACGACGGCGTACTGCACGTCAAGCGGCCGGACGACGAGCGTCGTTCGCGGGCGCTGCACGGGCTGTCCCGGTCGCTGATCAACAACATGATCGTGGGTGTCTCGGAGGGCTACTCGCGAACCCTGGAGATCCACGGCACCGGTTACCGGGTGCAGGCCAAGGGTTCCGATCTCGAGTTCGCGCTCGGGTTCTCCCACCCCGTGGTGATCACCCCGCCGAACGGTGTCAACTTCCGGGTGGAGAGGCCCACCCAGTTCGTGGTCGAAGGCATCGACAAGCAACAGGTCGGTGAGGTCGCCGCGAACATCCGCAAGCTTCGCCCGCCGGAGCCGTACAAGGGCAAGGGTGTGCGGTACCAGGGCGAATACGTGCGCCGCAAGGCCGGAAAGGCAGGTAAGTGATGGCGGCACAGCTGCTACGTCGCCGCGGCTCGGGCGGAGTCAGCGCCCAGCGGCGCATCGGGCGTGCCCGTCGCCACTTCCGGGTACGCAAGAACGTCACCGGTACGGCCCTCCGGCCGCGTCTGGTGGTGACCCGTTCGCTGCGGCACATCACCGCTCAGGTGATCGACGACGCCAAGGGTCATACGCTGGCCTCGGCCTCGACGCTGGACAGCACGATCCGCGGCGGCGACGGCGACAAGAGCGCGCTCGCCCGCAAGGTCGGCGCACTGATCGCCGAGCGTGCGCAGGCGGCCGGCATCAGCGACGTGGTCTTCGACCGGGGTGGCAACCGCTACCACGGCCGGATCGCCGCACTTGCCGACGCGGCCCGCGAGGCGGGGCTGAAGTTCTGATGAAGGTCAACGCAGGGAGAGAGGTAAGCGCCTGATGGCAGGTCCGCAGCGCCGTGGCGGGTCCGGAGGCTCCGAAGGGGGCCGCCGGGATCGTCGGGATGGCGGCCGCGGCGGCGCGGCCGCGGAGAAGACGCCACACCTCGAGCGCGTCGTCACCATCAACCGGGTGGCCAAGGTCGTCAAGGGTGGTCGCCGGTTCAGCTTCACCGCGCTCGTCGTGGTCGGCGACGGCAACGGCATGGTCGGCGTGGGGTACGGCAAGGCCAAGGAGGTGCCCGCGGCGATCGCCAAGGGCGTCGAGGAGGCCAAGAAGCACTTCTTCAAGGTGCCCCGGATCCGTTCCTCGATCACCCACCCGGTGATCGGCGAGGACGCGGCCGGCGTCGTACTGCTCAAGCCGGCCAGCCCCGGTACAGGCGTGATCGCCGGTGGCCCGGTGCGTGCCGTACTGGAGTGCGCCGGGATCCACGACGTGCTGTCCAAGAGCCTCGGGTCCTCGAACCCGATCAACATCGTGCACGCCACCGTGGCGGCGCTGAAGTCCCTCGAGACCCCGGAGCAGGTCGCGGTACGCCGTGGTCTGCCGGTCGAGGACGTCGCACCGGCCGCCATGCTGCGGGCGCGCGCTGAGGCGGGGGCATGACGATGGTACGGCTCAAGGTCACTCAGACCCGCTCGGTGATCGGCTCGAAGCAGAACCAGCGGGACACCCTCCGTACGCTGGGCCTCAAGCGGATCAACGATGTGGTCGTGAAGGAAGACCGTCCCGAGATCCGAGGGATGATCGCGACCGTGATCCACCTCGTGAAGATCGAGGAAGTCGAGTAAACGATGGCTATCAAGATTCACCACCTTCGCCCCGCCCCCGGCGCCAACCGCGACAAGGTACGCGTCGGCCGTGGTGAGGGCAGCAAGGGCAAGACCGCCGGGCGCGGCACCAAGGGCACCAAGGCCCGCAAGAACGTGCCCGCCTCGTTCGAGGGTGGTCAGATGCCCATCCACATGCGGCTGCCGAAGCTGAAGGGCTTCCGTAACCGGTTCAAGGTGGCGTACCAGGTCGTCAACCTGGAGCGGCTCGCCGAGCTGTTCCCGGACGGCGGCGAGGTGGGCCCCCTGGAGCTGGCTCGTGCCGGTGCCGTACGTAAAGGCCAGCCGGTCAAGGTGCTGGGCCAGGGTGAGCTGGGCGGGGTTTCCCTGCAGGTCAGCGCACACGCGTTCAGCGTCTCGGCCAAGGAGAAGCTCGCGGCGGCCGGCGGTTCGGCGACCGTCATCGGGGAATCCGCCGAGGGTTCGTCCGATTGATCGGACTTACGATGCGTATCCCGCCGCGATCCTGCCGAACGGTCGGCCGGTTCGCGGCGGGAACGTCTCGCCCGAGATTTCGAAGCCACAACACCCGCGGCTACCACGGTCGCCGAAATGCCTTACTCGCACGTACGCTGGCAACTTCACACCGTGCGGCTGTTAGAGTCGCATCCGCCCTTAACCGATAGGCCGACCGTAGGTCGACACCGACCGCCTCGCGCAGGAGGATTCAGTTGCTCTCCGCCTTCATCAGTGCGTTCAAGACGCCTGACCTGCGCAAAAAGCTGCTCTTCACGCTCTTCATCATCGGCGTGTACCGGCTCGGTGCGACGCTGCCAAGCCCTGGCGTGTCGTACGGCAACGTACAGCAGTGCATCAAGGCGATGGGGCAGGCCGACAAGGACGGCTCGGCCACGGTCTTCACGCTGCTGAACCTGTTCTCGGGTGGTGCGCTGCTGCAGCTGTCGGTGTTCGCGCTCGGCATCATGCCGTACATCACTGCGAGCATCATCCTGCAGCTGCTGGTGGTGGTGATTCCACGACTGGAGCAGTTGAAGAAGGAAGGGCAGGCCGGGCAGGCGAAGATCACGCAGTACACCCGCTACCTGACGCTCGGGTTGGCGATTCTGCAGTCTTCGGGCTTCATCGCCCTGGCGCGGTCCGGTCAGCTGTTCGGCAACCAGTGCGACCAGTTCCAGATCGTGCCGGAGAACAAGCTGATGCCGATGTGGTTGACGATCGGCTGCCTGGTTATCACGATGACGGCCGGTACCGGCGTGATCATGTGGCTGGGCGAGCTGATCACCGACCGCGGCGTCGGCAACGGCATGTCCGTACTGATCTTCAGCTCGATCGCCGCGCGGCTGCCCTCGGAGGGCTGGTCGATCCTGCAGCGGAGCAAGCTCACGTTCGCGGTGGTCATGGCGATCGGCGTCGTGGTGATCACGCTGGTGATCTTCATCGAACAGGCGCAACGACGAGTCCCGGTGCAGTACGCCAAACGCATGGTCGGCCGGAAGATGTACGGCGGCACGTCGACGTACATCCCGTTGAAGGTCAACCAGGCGGGTGTCATCCCGGTGATCTTCGCGTCGTCGCTGCTCTACCTTCCAGCGTTGGCGACCCAGCTCGCGGGCTCCAACTCGACGAACGCCTTCGTCACCTGGATCAACCGGCACCTGGTGCAGCCCAGCGACTGGGTCTACATCGTGTCGTACTTCGTACTGATCATCTTCTTCACGTACTTCTACGTGGCGATCACGTTCAACCCGACGGACGTCGCGGACAACATGAAGAAGTACGGAGGCTTCGTACCGGGTATCCGTCCGGGCAAGCCGACCGCGGAATACCTCGACTTCATCCTCAGCCGGATCACGCTCCCGGGATCGATCTACCTGGGTATCATCGCGATCCTGCCGAACCTCTTCATCAGCCTTGCCGGTGGGCAGCAGGCGCTGCGCAACTTCCCGTTCGGTGGTACGGCGGTGCTGATCATCGTCGGTGTCGGCCTGGAGACTGTGAAGCAGATCGAAAGCCAGCTGATGCAGCGAAACTACGAAGGGTTCCTGCGCTAATCGGCGCGGTGGGGTGGTCGGATGAGGTTGGTTCTGGTTGGTCCCCCCGGGGCGGGCAAAGGCACGCAAGCTGAGTTCATCGCGGCGCACATCGCGGTGCCGAAGATCTCGACGGGAGACATCTTCCGAGCCAACGTCGCCAACGGCACGCCGCTCGGGCAACAGGCAAAGCGGTACATGGACGCCGGCCAACTGGTGCCCGACGAGGTAACCATCAACATGGTGCGGGAGCGGCTTGCCGAGCCCGACGCGGCCGAGGGCTTCCTGCTGGACGGCTTCCCCCGTACGGTTCCCCAGGCCACCGCGCTGGACAAGCTGCTCGCCGACCTCGGCACCGGGCTGGACCTCGTACTGGAGTTGGTGGTCGACGACGACGAGGTGATCCGGCGGCTGTCGGGTCGGCGTACCTGCCGTGGCTGCGGCAAGGTGTGGCACCTCGAGTTCGATCCGCCGACCGTCAAGGACGTCTGCGACCGGTGCAACGGTGAGCTGTTCCAGCGCGACGACGACAAGCCGGAGACCGTCTCCGAGCGTCTCCGGGTGTACGCCCGCGACACCGCGCCGCTGATCCAGTACTACGGCGCCCAGGGCAAGCTCGTCGGGATCGACGCGACCGGCCCCGTCGAGGACGTCACGGTCCGTGCCATCGACGGATTGCGCTCGTACGGCGGATGAGCGTGTTCCGGCGGCAGCGGATCCAGATCAAGACGCCAACCCAGATCGGGCTGATGCGCGAAGCGGGTCTGGTGGTGGCCCGTACCCTCGAGCTGCTTCGGAGTGCCGTCCAGCCGGGGATCTCCACCGGTGAGCTCGACGCGCTCGCCGAGGAGTCGATCCGGTCGCAGGGCGCCAAGCCGAACTTCAAGGGCTACCACGGCTACCCCGCCACGATCTGCACCTCGGTCAACGACCGGGTGGTGCACACCATCCCGTCCCGTGACGAGGTGCTGAAACCCGGCGACATGATCTCGATCGACTGCGGCGCCATCGTGGACGGCTGGCACGGCGACGCGGCGATCACCGTACCGGTGGGGGATGTCGATCCGAAGCTGCTGGAGATGCTCCAGGTCGCGGAGGACTCGATGTGGGCGGGGATCGCGGCGGCCCGCCCCGGGGGACGCCTCACCGACATCTCGTACGCCATCGAGCAGGTCATCCGCGCCGCCGGCCCGTACGGCATCGTCGACGGGTACGGCGGCCACGGCATCGGCACCGAGATGCACCAGGAGCCCCACATCTTCAACCACGGCAGGCCGGGTCGGGGTCCCCGGCTCGACGTGGGGATGGCGTTCGCGATCGAGCCGATGATCACCTGGGGTTCGCCCGAGGTGGTCGAGTTGGACGACGGCTGGACCGTGGTGACGCTGGACGAATCGGTCGCCGTACACGTCGAGCATTCGATGGCGATCTGCGACGACGGGCTCTGGGTGCTCACCGCGTTCGACGGCGGCCGGGAGCGGCTCGGTGACCGGGTCACAGCCCGCCAGCGCTAACCCGATTACACCGATACACATCTTCTCGCCGCCGTGGCACAGTTGAAGCCGGTGTGCGTGACAGGAGATCGGTGATGGAACGAGAGCGCGACCCCAGACTTGACGACACCAGCCCAGTTGCCGGCAAGGACAGCCCAGCCGCGAGCCATGAGCACCTGCGGGCCGGCGACGCCGATCGCAAGAAGGTGGCCGACCGGCTGAAGACCGCGGTCGACGAGGGCCGGCTCGGGCTCGACGAGTACGACGAGCGGCTGACCGCCGCGTACTCCGCGAAGACGTACGGCGAGCTGGCGCTGTTGACCGCCGATCTTCCGCCACCGAGGTCCGCCGAGGTCGCTACGGTGGCGACGCCCACGATGCGGCCGGCCGACATGCGCGACATCGAGATTCGCGACCGCGGCCACGATGGCCGGTATCGCGAGTACGGCGAATACCGACCCGGCTATCGGGGCTGGCGACCGTGGAGTCCGTGGCGACCGTGGATCATGGTTTCGCTGATCACCACGGGGATCTGGTTCTTCAGCGGTTTCGGCGACTCCGGTTCCCACTACTTCTGGCCGATCTGGGTGATCGGACCCTGGGGCCTGATGCTGGTGGCACGGACCATCGCGTTCGTCGGCTGGCGGCGGGCGTACCACCGTTAGGTGAGCCCGAGATCAGCTTTCCGCTGACAGATCAACAGTTAGCGGACGGCTTCACCGTGGCCATGTGATGGCTTCTGGGTGAATCGATTACCTGTTCACGTTTGCGTCGGTTTTCGCTACCAATCGGCGGCTGTGCCGTTTACCGGCCGACTTGAACACTTGCGACACCCCTCGGAGGTGTCGCATGACGAACTCGTCCACCCCGTTCAACCGCCGCCGGTTCCTCACCAGCACCGCCGGCGCCGCGGCCGGTATCACAGCCGCAGTGGCGGTCGCCGGACGTGCGGCCGCCACCCCTCTGGTACGGGCGCGCACCGTGCCCGATGATCCGTTCAAGCTCGGAGTCGCCTCCGGGGATCCGCTCCCGGACGGCACCATCCTGTGGACCCGGCTCGCGCCGAACCCGACCGACGGCGGCGGCATGCCGGACTCGCCGGTGAACGTCGACTGGGAAGTCGCCACCGACGAAGGATTCACCAAGATCGTGCAGCGCGGCACCGAGACCGCCAGGCCCGAGTACGGCCATTCGGTGCACGCCGACGCCCGCGGGCTCGAGCCCGCGCACGACTACTTCTACCGGTTCCGGGCAGGCAACGAGATCTCGCCGGTCGGCCGTACGAGAACGGCGCCGGCGCCGGCTGCGGCGCCTAATAACCTCAGACTCGCCTTCGCGTCCTGCCACAACTGGCAGGACGGTTTTTATCCGGCGTACGGGCACATGGCCGACGAGGACCTGGACTTCGTGGCGTTCCTCGGCGACTACATCTACGAGAGCGTGCCCCGGAGCACCGCGCTGCGGACGCACGAGGGTACGGGAGAGCCGTACTCCCTGGTCCAATACCGCAATCGGCACGGGCAGTACAAGACCGATCCGGACCTGCAGAAGGCACACGCCGCTTTTCCCTGGATCGTGACGCTCGACGACCACGAGATCGACAACAACTGGGCCGACGAGATTCCGCAGGACCCGGACAAGCAGCCGCACGAGCAGTGGCTGGCGCGGCGGAAGGCGGCGTTCCAGGCGTACTACGAGCACATGCCGCTGCGCCGGGAGTCGCTGCCGCACGACATCGACATGCAGGTCTACCGGCGGCTGCGGTACGGCAACCTCGCCGCGATCCACGTCCTCGACACCCGCCAGTACCGCTCGGACCAGCCGGCCGACCTGGCCGGCGCGAACGACCCGAGCCGTACGATGACCGGCGCGGACCAGGAGCGCTGGCTGGTGGCGGGCATGACCAACTCGGGTGCGCGCTGGAACCTGCTCGCCAACCAGGTGATGTGGGCCAGCAACGACCGCAAGGCCGGCGTGGAGCAGGCGTTCGACTTCGACAACTGGGATGGTTACCGGGTGCAGCGGCGGCGGCTGCTGGAGTTCTTCGGCTCCGGGCGCACCAGCAACCCGGTGGTGCTGACCGGCGACCGCCACGCCACGTGGGTGTGCGACCTGAAACCGGACTTTGACGACGCCAGGTCGCCGGTGGTCGGCGCCGAGATCACCGGTACGTCGATCAGCTCCGGCGGCGACCAGAACTCCGACCAGTTCCACCAGGTCTACGACCCGATCATGGCGGAGAGCCCGCACTGGAAGTACATCGACACCCGCCGCGGCTACATCCGCTGCGGCGTCACGGCAGAGCGCCTGGAGGCGACGCTGCGTACGGTCAGCACGGTACGCTCGCACGACGCGACGGTCGCCTCGGCGGCACAATTCGTGGTGGAGAACGGCCGTCCCGGCGTCCACGTGGTCTCCGGTTGAGGTGGTACGGGGGCCAGTTGGTAATTATCGGCCGGGCCGCGTAAACTGGCACGTCGGCGCACAGCGTCTGTTCCATTCTGCCTGCACCGCGCTTCTGCGGGCCTTGGAACGCGGCTGGACCTGTACGCCGAGTCAAAGCCCGAACGGTTCACGGTTAGCGGAGGACATGCCGAAAAAAGATGGCGCCATCGAGATCGAAGGGCGCGTGATCGAGCCCCTGCCGAACGCAATGTTCCGCGTGGAGCTCGCCAACGGTCACAAGGTCTTGGCCCACATCAGCGGGAAGATGCGGCAGCACTACATCCGTATCCTCCCCGAAGACCGGGTAGTCGTGGAGCTTTCGCCCTACGACCTCAGCCGGGGCCGAATCGTCTACCGCTACAAGTGAAACCCTCGGGCAGTCCCGTGTCCGTCTTCTTCGTACGAGCCCACCGGCTCGATATGAGCCAGCGCGCTGCCGGTTCCCGTCGTGCGCTGTGGCCTACGAAAGGGAGTAAGGCAGCGCCGTGAAGGTCAAGCCGAGCGTCAAGAGAATCTGCAACAAGTGCCGGGTGATCCGCCGTAACGGTCGGGTCATGGTGATCTGCGAGGACCCGCGCCACAAGCAGCGCCAGGGCTGAGCTGACGCCCCGCAACGGGCCGGCCACAACGACAACTAGATAGGGCTCATTCCAACCAGGCAAACGCCTGGCAACCCCCGGTCGGAGGCCGGGGCCCGGTCCGGGCGACCGGGAAGGAGTGGGTGCAGACCTCCGAAGAACTCAAGGAGTACGCCCGCACATGGCACGTCTAGTCGGCGTCGACCTCCCCCGCGAGAAGCGGATGGAGATCGCGCTCACGTACATCTTCGGCATCGGCCGTACCCGTGCGCTGGAATCCTGTGCGCACGCCGGCATCGATCCGAACAAGCGCGCCAAGGACCTCACCGACGAAGAGCTGGTCAAGCTCCGGGACTGGATCGAGGCCACATACAAGGTCGAAGGTGACCTTCGCCGCGAGGTCACCGCAGACATCCGTCGCAAGATCGAGATCGGCTGCTACCAAGGCATCCGGCACCGCCGCGGACTTCCGGTACGCGGTCAGCGGACCCGTACCAACGCACGTGGCCGCAAGGGCCCGCGCCGCACCGTGGCAGGAAAGAAGAAGGCCGGCAAGAAGTAGTGGCTGGTGCCCCTCCTTCTTGCCAAACCGGAGGGTATGGCCTCGCCGTAGATGGTGGCGCAGGGCGGTGTGAACCGTAGGCCGTCAGGTGCCAGTGCAAGCCGACAGACATAGAGACGTAGAGCAGTAAGGGAAGCGCAGGAGAGATATGCCGCCTAAGGCACGCACCGGCCTGAAGAAGGTACGGCGCAAAGAGAAGAAGAATATTGCCCACGGGCACGCTCACATCAAGAGCACGTTCAACAACACGATCGTGTCGATCACCGACCCGACCGGCAACGTGATCTCGTGGGCGTCATCCGGCCAGGTGGGCTTCAAGGGCTCCCGGAAGTCGACCCCGTTCGCGGCCCAGCTGGCCGCCGAGGCCGCCGCGCGTCGTGCCATGGAGCACGGCATGCGCAAGGTGGACGTCTTCGTCAAGGGTCCCGGCTCGGGTCGCGAGACCGCGATCCGTTCGCTGCAGGCCGCCGGCCTGGAGGTCGGTTCGATCAACGACGTGACGCCGCAGCCGCACAACGGCTGCCGTCCGCCGAAGCGGCGTCGGGTCTGAGGGGGTAACGACAGATGGCTCGCTACACAGGTCCTGACTGCCGTCGTTGCCGTCGGGAGAAGATGAAGCTGTTCCTGAAGGGCTCCAAGTGCGACGGGCCGAAGTGCCCGATCGAGCAGCGCCCGTACCCGCCCGGCCAGCACGGCCGCGGACGGCTCAAGGAGACCGAGTACCTGCTGCAGCTCCGTGAGAAGCAGAAGGCCCGCCGGGTGTACGGCGTACTCGAGAAGCAGTTCCGGCGCTACTACGAGGAAGCCAACCGCAAGGGCGGCAAGACCGGTGAGACCCTGCTGCAGATCCTCGAGACGCGGCTGGACAACGTGGTCTACCGGGCCGGCTTCGCCAAGTCCCGCGACATGGCTCGCCAGCTGGTCAAGCACGGCCACATCACGGTCAACGGCAAGAAGGTGGACATCCCGTCCGCCCGGGTCAGCGAGCACGACATCGTGCAGGTCCGGGAGAAGTCGCGGGAGCTGACCCCGTTCGTGGTGGCTCACGCCGAGATCGGCAGCAAGACCGTGCCGGCATGGCTGGAGGTCATCCCCGGCCAGATGAAGGTTCTCGTCCACTCGCTCCCCGCCCGGCAGGTCATCGACACGCCGGTGCAGGAGCAGCTGATCGTCGAGCTCTACTCCAAGTAGCGCTCGTCCGGGTTCGCCCCGGGGGCACCTCCCGCGTCCCTGGGGCGGCCCGCGGCTCGCCATTCGGCGGGCCGAGGGCCGCGAGGCCCACACAGTTGCGGCGTCATATAGCGGGCGCCCCGACACACTGGAGGAACAGTGCTCATCGCGCAACGACCCAGCCTGTCCGAGGAGTCGATCAGCGACACCCGGTCGCGGTTCATCATCGAGCCGCTCGAGCCGGGCTTCGGCTACACCATCGGCAACTCGCTACGGCGTACGCTGCTCAGCTCGATTCCGGGCGCAGCGGTCACCAGCATCAAGATCGACGGCGTACTGCACGAGTTCACCACGATCCCCGGCGTCAAGGAGGACGTGGTCGAGCTGGTGCTCAACGTCAAGGAGCTGTGCGTCAGCTCCGAGCACGACGAGCCGGTAACCATGTACCTGCGCAAGCAGGGCCCCGGCGAGATCACCGCCGGCGACATCCAGCCCCCGGCCGGAGTCAGCGTGCACAACCCCGACCTGCGCCTGGCGACCCTCAACGGCAAGGGCCGGGTCGACATGGAGCTGGTGGTCGAGCGTGGCCGCGGCTACGTCACCGCCGCCCAGAACAAGCAGGCCGGGCAGGAGATCGGCCGGGTGCCGGTCGACTCGATCTACACCCCGGTGCTCAAGGTCAACTACAAGGTCGAGGCGACGCGCGTCGAGCAGCGTACGGACTTCGACAAGCTGATCGTGGACGTCGAGACCAAGGCGTCGATCAGCCCGCGTACCGCCCTGGCATCGGCCGGCTCCACGCTGGTCGAGCTGTTCGGACTGTGCCGCGAGCTGGACGAGACCGCCGAGGGCATCGACATCGGCCCGTCCCCGCAGGATGCCCAGCTGGCCGCCGATCTGGCACTGCCGATCGAGGAGCTGGACCTCACCGTACGGTCGTACAACTGCCTGAAGCGTGAGGGCATCAACACCGTGGGCGAGCTGATCAGCCGGAACGAGGCGGACCTGCTCGACATAAGGAACTTCGGCCAGAAGTCCATCGACGAGGTCAAGATGAAGCTCGCCGGGATGGGTCTGGCGCTGAAGGACTCGTCGCCGGTCTTCGACCCCGCGAACGTCGTCGACAGCTTCGCGGACGGCGACTACGACGGCGGCGAGTACCGCGAGACCGAAGAACTCTGACGGCCCGGCGCCGGCGCCTCACCTGAGGCGCCGGCGCTCACATTGAAGACTGACGCAACAACGTAGGAGCACCAACGATGCCCCAGCCCAGTAAGGGACCACGCCTCGGCGGGAGCCCGGCACACGAGCGGTTGATGCTGGCGAACCTCGCCACGTCATTGTTCCGTCACGGCAAGATCCGTACGACGGAGTCGAAGGCGCGCCGGCTGCGGCCGTTCGCCGAGCGGCTGGTCACCTTCGCCAAGCGGGGTGACCTGGCGTCCCGCCGGCGCACGATCGCCGTACTCCACGACAAAGAGGTGGTGCACTCCCTGTTCGAGGAGATCGCGCCGAAGTACGCGAACCGGCCGGGTGGCTACACCCGTACCACCAAGATCGGGCCGCGCAAGGGCGACAACGCCCCGATGGCCGTGATCGAGCTGGTCGAGGAGCTGGTCGTCGAGGAGGAGGCTCCGAAGCGCAAGCGGGCCGCCCGCAAGGCCGCGAAGACCGATGTGGTCGCCGCGCTCGCCGGCGAGACCGACGAGGACGAGGCCGTACCTGCGGCCAAGGTCGCCGAGCCGGTGCAGACCGAAGCGGTCGGCGTCGACGAGGAGCCCCCGTACGGCGAGGGCAGCCACGCGCCGCTGGACGACGACTCGCAGCCCGAAGGCTTCCCGATCAAGGGCAACGAGGACTCGAAGCTCTACCACACCCCGGACAGCCCGTTCTACGACCGTACGGTCGCCGAGGTGTGGTTCGCGACCCCGGAGGCCGCCGAGGCAGCCGGCTTCGAGCTGCCGCCTTCGCAGCGGGACTCCGACGAGTCCGAGTCCGGAGACGACACGGCCGAGTAACCCGCCTTGGCCGCACAAACTGTGTACGAGCCCGCCGGGGACGACGTTGGTGGGCGGACCTCCCGAGACCATGCGACCAGGCCGAACAGCGCCGAATGGTCTCGGGAGGTTCGTTTCGTACGCGTCCGGCTGGATGTGGCGTACGACGGGACGGACTTTTCCGGGTGGGCGCCGCAGCACGATCAGCGCACCGTCGCCGGGGTGCTCCTCGGCGCGTTGACCAGGCTGTTCGGCACGCCGAGCGGATTGACCGTGGCGGGGCGTACCGACGCGGGGGTGCACGCCACCGGGCAGGTCTGTCACGTCGACCTGCCCGGTCCGGCGTGGTCCGAGCTGGCCACCTCTGTGGTGAGGCGGCTGGCCGGGGTGCTTCCACCCGACGTACGGGTCACGGCCGCCAGCGCGGTGCCTGCCAGTTTCGACGCCCGCTTCGCGGCGCTCCGCCGTCGGTACGCGTACCGGGTCGGGGACGAGCCCTGGGGGGTCATGCCGTTGCGGCGGCGGGACACCCTGGCCTGGACGTGGCCGCTGGATCTGGAACGGCTGAACGCCGGCGCCACGGGGTTGTTGGGCGAACACGACTTCGCGGCGTACTGCCGGCGCAAGGAGCAGGGGACGACGGTCCGTACGTTGCAGCGGCTCGACTGGTCGCGAGAGCCCGACGGGATCGTGGTGGCGACCGTGGTGGCCGACGCCTTCTGCCAGGCGATGGTACGCAGCCTGGTCGGCGCTCTGTTGCCGGTCGGCGACGGCCGGCGACCAGTGGAGTGGCCCGCGTCCCTGTTGAGCCGTCGGCAGCGGGCCAGCGAGGTCGTGGTGGCCCCCGCGTACGGCCTGACCCTGATCGGGGTCGACTACCCCGACGACCCCGCCCAGTACGCCGCCCGCGCCGAAACCGCCCGCAACCGCCGCACCTGAAGCCGCCTCTCGTGGCACCAGGTTGCGGTCAGGGCGCCGGGTCGGGCTAGGGTGCCGGTGCGCTCGGCGAGCTTGGTGGTCAGGTGGCTGATCAGCAGGTCGGTCGCGATGCCCTGGACGGTCTTGTCCAGCTTGATCTGCTTGCCGTCGCCGCGGCAGATCACCACGTACACCAGGTAGTGGCCGTCCTCCTGCCAGTACAGGGCTACCGACGCTTTGTTGATCTTGGCGGATGCGCCGGGGCCCTCCAACCCGTTGAAGGAGCCCTTGTCGTCCTTCACCAACGGGTCGATCTTGGCGCTGCTGCCCTTGTTCTTGAGGTTGAGCACTCCGGCGGTGGCGCCGTACTTGCCGTCCGAGGTGTTGATCGCGGCGCGTACCACCTGGCTGCAGCCCAGGGACTTGACGGTGTCGACGAGCTTCTCCGTGACCGCCTTGCCGCAGCTCTTCTGCGAGTCGGTCTTGGCGACCTTGTACGTCCGCGTAGCCCCTGTGGTGTCGTCCTCGATGCGCAGCGTCTTGCTGCCGAACAGCTCTTTCACGGTCACCGGCTCGGGATCGGTGGCGCGGGAGCTGATGTCGACCGGGCTGGCCGTGGGACTGGGCGACGCGGACGGGGACCTGCTCTTCGACCCGGAGGCGCTCGTCGAGGGCTGCGCGCTGGGGGAGCCGTCGTCGCGGAACATGTAGTAGCCGCCGACGCTGCACGCGGAGATCAGTACGACGGCCGCGAGGATCACCAGGGCGGTCAGCCAGAATCGCGAGCCGCCCTTCGGCGGTGCCGGGGGCGGCCCGAATCCGGGTGGCTCGGAGAACTGGCCGCCACCGCCGAAGCCGGGCGCGGGAGGAACACCGTACGGATCCGGCTGCTGTCCGTAACCAGGCTGGCTCGGCTGTCCGTAACCAGGCTGGCCCGAGGTCGGCTGTCCGTACGTGGCGCCCGAGGTCGGCTGGCCATACGTCGGTGGCTGGCCGTAGGACGGTTGGCCCGAGGTGGGCTGGCCGTAGGACGGCTGGCCGTAGCTGGGCCGCTGACCGTACGGGTCCTGCGCCGAGTTGGCGGGCGAGCCGTACCCGCCGCCGGGCGGCGGTCCCTGTGGCACACCGCCGCCCCGCTGCCCGTACGGCTGACCAGGGTACTGATCCCCGAGCGTCATGCGGCACAGCGTACAGGCGGGCAATCGCTACCCGGGTGCCCCGGTAGTGGGGCCGCGGCACCCGTCACGGGAGAATCTGCGGCATGCCCACCGCCGACTCGCCGGACGCCACAGAGCACTACTTCACCGAGGCGCCCGGAGCCCCCGCCAAGCAGCGGTACGTCAACGTCGAGGTCGCCGGTCGGCGGCTGCGACTGCTCGCCTCGTCAGGGGTGTTCTCCGCGGAACGGCTGGATCCCGGCACCGCCGTACTGCTGAGGAAGGCACCGCTGCCGACGACGGTGGGTGACTTTCTCGACCTCGGTGCGGGGTACGGGCCCATCGCCTGTGCCCTTGCCGCGAGCGCGCCCGAGGCGCGGGTCTGGGCCGTCGACGTGAACAACCGGGCGCTGGACCTGGTGCGGCAGAACGCCGAGTCGCTCGGCCTCGACCGGATCACGGCGGCGACGCCCGACGAGGTCCCCGACAGCGTTCGGTTCGACCAGATCTGGAGCAACCCGCCGATCCGGATCGGCAAGCCCGCGCTGCACGACCTGCTCGACCGGTGGCTGCCGCGGCTGCAGCCCGGCGGCGTGGCGTGGCTGGTGGTGGCGCGTCACCTGGGCGGCGACTCGCTGGCGCAGTGGCTGTCCGGCCGGGGCTGGCAGGTCGACCGGCACGCCAGCCAGAAGGGCTACCGGGTGCTGGCGGTGAAGTAAATGAGGCGACGGGCAGTGCCCGGTCGCGGAGAATCAAGGACTTGTGGGGTACGTCGACGTAGCAGGGGTCGGGCACACGCTGCCGGACGGCCGTGAGCTGTTCGCGGACGTGTCGTTCCGGGTCGGCGAAGCCGCCAAGGTGGCCCTGATCGGCGCGAACGGCACCGGCAAGACCACGCTGCTGCGGATGATCGCGGGCGACCTGACGCCGAAGACCGGCGGCATCGCGCGCTCGGGCGGGCTCGGCGTGATGCGCCAACTGCTCGCCACCGCAGGTGCCGCCACCACCCTCGCCGACGTCGCGCTCAGCCTCTCGCCGCCGCCGCTGCGCGTCGCCGGTCAGCGGCTCGCCGACGCGGAGCGGGCGATGGAGACCGCCGAAAGCCGCGGCCGGTTCAACGAAGGCGTCGACTCCCTTGAAGCGTCACGCCCGGGACTCGACGCCGTCGCCGCCGACGCCACCAAAACCCAGCTGCGGTACGCTGACGCGCTGACCGCCTGGGGCGAAGCCGGCGGGTACGACGCCGAGGTGCTGTTCGACACCGTGGCCACGGTCGTGCTCTCCCAGCCCTGGGACGCGGTACGGCACCGGCCGCTCGGCACGTTGTCCGGCGGCGAGCAGAAGCGGTTCGCGCTGGAGCTGCTGTTACGCGGCCCCGACGAGGTGCTGCTGCTCGACGAGCCGGACAACTTCCTCGACGTACCGGCGAAGCGGTGGCTGGAGCGGCGGCTGGTCGGCTCCGACAAGAGCGTGCTGTACGTCAGCCACGACCGGGAGCTGCTGGCGCGCACCGCCGACCGGATAGTGACCCTGGAAGGCGGCACGGTCTGGACCCACGGTGACGGCTTCGCCACCTGGCACCAGGCGCGGGAAGCCCGGCACGACCGGCTCGACGAGCTGCGGCGGCGCTGGGACGAGGAGCACGCCAAGCTGAAGCAGCTGGTGATCATGTACAAGCAGAAGGCGGCGTACAACTCGGACATGGCGAGCCGGTTGCAGGCGGCGAAGACCCGGTTGGCGAAGTTCGAGCAGGCCGGTCCGCCGCCGGTGAAGCCGAAGGAGCAGGACATCCGGATGCGGTTGTCCGGCGGGCGTACGGGTAAGCGGGCGGTGATCTGCGAACAGCTGGAGTTGGCCGGGTTGACGTACCCGTTCGACCTGGAGGTCTGGTACGGGGACCGGGTCGCCGTCCTGGGCGGCAACGGCACCGGCAAGTCGCACTTTCTGCGGCTGCTCGGCGGGCTCGCCGGCTCGGTGACGGCGGACGGCCAGGCGCTGACGGCGGTCGCCCACGACGGGACGGCACGGCTCGGTGCCCGGGTGGTGCCAGGGCACTTCTCGCAGACCCACGACCGGCCGGAGTTCGCCGGGCGTACCCTCCGGGGGATCTTGTGGCGAGGGGACGACCACCGCGACGGGCTCGACCAGTCCGGCGCGATGAAGGCCCTCAACCGGTACGAGTTGGCCGGCCAGGCGGAGCAGCCGTTCGACACCCTGTCCGGCGGTCAGCAGGCGCGGTTCCTGGTGCTGCTGCTGGAGCTGTCCGGCGCCACGTTGCTGCTGCTCGACGAGCCGACGGACAACCTCGACCTGGCCAGTGCGGAGGCGCTGGAGACCGGGTTGGCGGGGTTCCAGGGCACCGTGCTCGCGGTGACCCACGACCGGTGGTTCACCCGGGGGTTCGACCGGTTCGTGATCTTCCGGGGCGACGGTGAGGTGGCCGAGTCGGCCGAGCCGGTCTGGGACGCTTGAGTCGTCACCCTGTCCCGTGCGGGTGCGTCGGATGCGGCCGGCCGCGCTTGGTCTCCTTCGGGGTGGTCGGAGCAGCCGGCTCCGGGGCCGTGGTGGACGACGCCGGGGACCGGCCCGGAGCCGGAAGCGTACGGCCCGCCTGGTCGCCCAGGCACGGCTGGTCGGAGGCGGTGACGGACCCCGGGGACGGGCAGGCGCTCGGGCTCGTACTGCCGACGGGATCCGGCGTCGACGTCACCCGCGGCGCCGGGGTGCGCCCCGCCGCGCCACCGCTGTTGCTGATCGCGGCGAGCGAGCCGGTGCCGAGACTGACGACCGCGGCGGCGACACACGCGATCAGGATCAGCCGGTGCCGTCGGGCCGCACCCGCCAGCGCCTCCTGGGCGAGATCGTCCGGAGGGGTGGCATCCCGCGACAGGTCCAGCATCGCGGTGGTGATCAACTCGTCAAACGTACGGCTCACGCCGGTGCCTCCCCGCCGTCTCGATGTCAGCGTCGGGCTCGCCGTCGCGGGGCGCCGGTACGGTGCCGTTGGCGGGCCGCCCGCCGGTGCCGGTCTTCGGGGTGCGCGCTGCCGGGAACTGCACGGTGGGCTGGTCAGGTGTCGACAGGGCCGCGAGCAACTCCCGGAGCCGTACGACGGCGCGGTCGGTCTGCCTGCCCACCTGCTTCACCGACAGCCCGAGCACCTCGGCGGTCTCCTCTTCGGTGAGCCGTTCGTGGTGCCGCAACGCCATCACGACCCGCTGCGTCGGAGGTAGCGCCACCAGGGCCCGCCGCATCGCCGTACGGAGCCCGGGCGGTTGCCCGGTGGCCACCTCGTCGGGCGGTGCATCCGGATCGACGGCAGCCAGGCCGCGGCGGATCCGGTGCCACCAGTTCACCTCGTACCGACACATGATCTTGACGATGTGGCTCTCGGGCGGCAGGTCGCCCAGCCGCCGCCACCGGTTCGCCGTCTTGGCCAGCGCGCGGCGCAGCGTACGCTCCGCCGCCGGCTGACTGCCGGTGATCACGTACGCCAGGCCAAGCATCGTCGGAGTGCAGTCGGCGACCATCTCAGTGAACTGCCGACGCTCTTCGTCGTTCATCCAGCCCCCGCCGATCGATCTGCTCCAGCCGCCGATCGATGCGGCGCCTCCCATCGCGCTCATCCCCCGAGACGTGGCGCCGCCCGTGGGTCAGCCGCCCCCGGCTGCCCTCCGGCAGAACCTACCGGCCGGGCGGGGGACGGCACCTCCACCGAAGGGCCCCATCTCGGCAACCGTTTTCATGGCCCGCGATGGCCCTCGCACACCGTTCTCGTGCCCGACAAGCGCAGGTTCAGGCGATCTGCGGTACTTGGGCAGGCGGGACGGATGCGGCAACCGGTCACCGCGCCCCCGTGGCCCCCCATTCTGTACTGCCCGCGGTTGCGGCCACCACCGGTGGTCGGGTTAAAGTCCAGGAGTACCCACGGGAGCCCGGTGGACCGGGCTGAGAGGGGGGCTGGACGGCTTCCAGGCCGGCAGAGCCCCCGACCGTAGAACCTGATCCGGGTAATGCCGGCGCAGGGAGGAGGCCACATGCCCTTACTGGGCAGATTGCATCTCATCACCGACACGCGTACCGGTCGTGACCCGGTCACGGTGGTACGCGCCGCGCTGCGCGCCGGACGCGACGCCGGCACCACGCCGGTGATCCAGGTACGGGTCGAGGACACCATGACCGATCGCGACGCGTACGAGTTGGCGACCCGGATCGGTGACCTGTGCCGGGCGGCCGGTGCGACCTGGCTGGTCAACGACCGGCTGCATGTCGCGCTGGCGGCGGGTGCGGACGGCGTACACGTCGGCGACGACGATCTGCCGGTGGCCGCGGCCCGCCGCGTGCTCTCGGCCGCGGCAGGCGGTGGGGTGCTCGGTGCGACGGCTCGGGAGCCGGTCACCGCTCGGGCGCACGTCGCGGCGGGTGCCAGCTACCTCGGGGTCGGTCCGGCGTACGAGTCGCCGACCAAGACCGGCCTCGGAATGCCGATCGGCCCCGCCGGGGTGGCGGCGGTGGCCGGCGCGGTCGACGCACCGGTGATCGCGATCGGCGGGGTCACGGCGGAACGGGTGGCCGACCTGGTCGCGGCGGGAGCGTACGGGGTTGCGGTGATCGGGGCGGTCAACAGCGCGGCCGACCCGTACGCGGCGACGTTCGAGTTGCTGCGGGCGCTGGACCAGGCCCGGGCCGGGAGCCCGGTGGCCGGCAGCGGAATGGTGCCGTCGTGAGCGCGCCGGACGTCGCGGTGGTCGGTGGCGGAGTGATCGGGCTCGGTGTCGCCTGGCGGTGTGCGCAGCGCGGCATGCGGGTCACGGTGATCGACCCCGGCCCCGGCGGCGAAACCGCCGAGCCGGTCGGGCGCGGCGTGGCTTCCGGGGTCGCGGCGGGGATGCTGGCACCGGTGACCGAGGCGCACTTCGGTGAGGAGCCGCTGCTGCGGTTGGCGCTCGCCTCGGCCGAACGCTGGCCCGCCTTCGCCGCGGAACTCAGCGCCGCCGCCGGTGCCGAGTTCGGGTATCGGACGGACGGCACGGTGTTGGTGGCGTACACGGAGGATGATCTTCGTCAGGTGCAGCGGTTGTGCCGGTTCTACCGGTCGTTGGGACTGCCTGGCGAGCCGCTCACGGGCCGTGAGGCGCGGGAGCTGGTGCCGCTGCTCGCGACCAGGGTCCGGGGCGGCATGTACGCCGCCGGAGACCACCAGGTCGATCCGCGCCGGCTCACCGAGACGCTGCGGCGGGCGGCGGCGCGGGCGGGGGTGCACTTCGACCGGCGTCGCGTGACGCGACTGTCCGAGCTCGACGCCGAGCGGGTGGTGCTGGCCGCTGGCGCCTGGTCGCCACAGCTCGCCGACCTGCCCGTACGGCCGGTCAAAGGCCAGATCCTGCGGCTGCGTACCCCCGAGCCGGCGTTCGGGGTGAACGTCCGGGCGTTGAGCACCAACCGGTCGGTGTACCTGGTGCCCCGGGCGGACGGCGAGATCGTGGTCGGCGCGACCGTGGAGGAACAGGGGTACGACGTGACGGTCACCGCGGGCGGCGTACAGGACCTGTTGCGGGCCGCGACCGACGTCCTGCCGGAGGTCGCCGAGTACGAGCTGGTCGAGGCCCGCGCCGGCCTGCGCCCCGGTACGCCGGACAACGCCCCGCTGCTGGGCCGGCTCGACGACCGTGTCGTCGCGGCGACCGGCCACTACCGGCAGGGCATCCTGCTCACCCCGGTCACCGCCGACCTGATCGCCGAACTGCTGGTCAGCGGCGAGACCCCGGACCAGCTGAAACCCTTCGACCCGCTGCGTTTCGACCGATCAACCCGGCCCCGGGAGATGAGCCGATGAACCTGCGACTCAACGGCGCAACCCGCGTCACCGCCGACGGCGCCACTGTCGCCGACGTCGTGGCCACCCTCACCACCGCGGCCACCGGTGTGGCGGTGGCTGTCAACGGCGAGGTGGTCCCGCGCGGCGAATGGCCGAGTACGCCGCTGCGCGACGGCGACCAGCTCGAAATCCTCACCGCCGCCCAGGGAGGCTGACATGGCTGCGCACCACCCCGACCTGAACGACGATCCGTTCGTCCTCGGCGGCGAGAAGCTGGCGTCGCGGCTGATCCTGGGCACCGGTGGGGCGTCCAGCCTGGCCGCGGTGGAGGAGGCGATCCGGGCGTCCGGCACCGAGCTGGTGACCGTGTCGCTGCGGCGGGTCGACCCGGGCGCCGCCGGGTCCGTGCTCGACGTGATCAAGCGGTGCGGCGTACGGATCCTGCCGAACACGGCCGGGTGCTTCACCGCGGTGGAGGCGGTCAAGACGGCGCACCTGGCGCGGGAGGCGTTCGGCACCGACCTGGTCAAGCTCGAGGTGATCGGCGACGAGGACCTGTTGATGCCGGACCCGGTGGAGCTGGTGACAGCGGCGGAGAAGCTGGTCGCGGACGGGTTCACGGTGCTGCCGTACAGCAACGACGATCCGATCCTGGCCCGGCGGCTGGTGGACGCCGGATGTGCCGCGGTGATGCCGCTGGGTGCGCCGATCGGCTCGGGGATGGGGATCCGGAATCCGTACAACCTGCGGTTGATCCGGCAGTTGGTCGACGTACCGGTGATTCTGGACGCGGGGATCGGGACGGCGTCGGACGCGGCGCTGGCGATGGAGCTGGGCTGCGACGGGGTGATGGTCGCCTCCGCGGTGACCCGCGCCGAGCATCCGGAGCGGATGGCCGCGGCGATGCGCCACGCGGTGGCGGCGGGTCGGCTGGCGTACCGCGCGGGCCGGATCCCGCGACGCTGGTACGCCGAGGCGTCCAGCCCGTTCGAAGGGCTGGCGGACCTGTGAACCGGCTGCCGCAGCTGCTGCTGCTCACCGATCGGCACCAGGCTCGTCGTCCGCTGCCAGACGTGGTCGCGGCGGCGGTGGCGGGCGGGGCGCGCGCCGTGGTGCTGCGGGAGAAGGACCTGCCGGCGGCCGAGCGCGCGGAGCTGGCGACTGAGCTGTGGCAGGCGATCGCGCCGGCGGGCGGGCTGCTCATCGCCGCATCGACGCCGGTCGGGCCGGCGACCGCGGTGCATCTCGCGGCACGGGACGCACTGCCGCCCGATGCGTTGTTCGAGGTCGCGGGCCGGTCCTGTCACGACGCGTCCGAAGTGGACAGTGCCACGGACGTGGACTACGTGACGGTGTCGCCGGTCTTCCCGACCCGCTCCAAGCCCGGGTACGGCCCGCCGCTGGGACTCAACGGGTTGGCGGCGCTGTGCGCGCGTACCCCCGTGCCGGTCTATGCGCTGGGGGGCGTGACGCGCGGCAACGCGGCGAGTTGCCTCGACGCGGGCGCGGCCGGCGTCGCCGTGATGGGCGAAGTGATGCGCGCCGAGGATCCCGCCACCGAGGTGGCCGGGCTGCTCGCCGTGCTGGCTTCGCGATCTTGGAAGGCTAGGGGGCATATGGCCCCCCAGGATTCCAAGATCGCCACCACAACGGGAGGTGAGCGATGACGCCGGCGGTGGGGTTGACGATTGGGGGGTCGGATTCGGGGGGTGGGGCGGGGATTCAGGCTGATCTGAAGACGTTTGCGGCGTTGGGGGTGTTCGGGACCAGTGCGATCACGGCGGTGACGGCGCAGAACACGAAGGGCGTCATCGGGTTCATCGCGCTGGCGTCCGGGTTCGTGGACGAGCAGATCGGTGCGGTGCTCTCCGACCTCCCGGTCGCGGCCACCAAGACCGGAATGCTCGCCAGTACGGAGATCGTGGCGGTCGTCGCCGACCGGGCCGCCGCCGGTGAGCTGCCGAACCTGGTGGTCGACCCGGTGCTGGTCGCCTCCAGCGGCGATCCGCTGTCGCTCGGCGGGGTGGCGGACGCGTACCCGAAGCTGTTCGCGCACGCGGCCGTGATCACGCCGAACCTGCGCGAGGCGTCGCTGCTGCTCGGCCGGCCGTTGTCCACAGTGGACGACATGGTGGGCGCCGCGTCCGACCTGGCCGGGACCGGTACGGGAGCCGTGGTGGTCAAGGGCGGCCACCTGGAAGGCGAGGTCGACGAGGCCGGACGGCCGCAAGCCGTTGACGTGGCGTGGCAGGACGGGAACGTGACGTACCTGCGCGGACCGTGGATCGACACCCCGAACACACACGGCACCGGCTGCACGTTCGCCTCGGCGGTCGCGGCGGGACTCGCCTCGGGCCTGCCGCTGGCCGACGCCCTGCACCGAGCCAAGCAGTACGTGACCAGAGCGCTCGCGGGAGCCGTCGACTGGCGGCTCGGCGGCGGGCACGGACCACTGAACCACTTCGAATGGGAGACCCGATGACAACGACCGAATCGACCGCCGGAACCGCGATCGCGAACCGCCGCAAGGCGTACGTCGAGGGCTCCCGTCCCGACATCCGGGTGCCGTTCTCGGAGGTGGACCTCACCAACGACGACCCGCCGGTCCGGCTGTACGACACGTCCGGCCCCGGCAGCGACCCCGAGGTCGGGCTGCCGCAGTTGCGGGCGCACTGGATCCACGAGCGCGACGACGTGGAAGAGGTGGACGCGGCCGGGTCTGCCAACCAGGGCCGCCGGGTGCGGCGCGCCAAGCCAGGTAAGCGCCCTACCCAGATGCACTACGCGCGGCAGGGCATCGTGACGCCGGAGATGGAGTTCGCCGCGATCCGGGAAGGTCTCGACCCGGAGGTGGTACGTGAGGAGATCGCCACCGGACGGGCGATCCTGCCGAACAACGTCAACCACGCCGAGACCGAGCCGATGCTCATCGGCGAGCGGTTCCTGGTCAAGATCAACGCGAACATCGGCACCAGCGCCGTGTCGTCCTCGATCGCCGAGGAGGTCGACAAGCTCACCTGGGCCACCCGGTGGGGCGCCGACACGGTGATGGACCTGTCCACCGGCAAGCACATCCACGCCACCCGGGAAGGGATCGTCAGAAACTCGCCGGTGCCGATCGGTACGGTGCCGATCTACCAGGCCCTGGAGAAGGTCAACAGCGACCCGGTGAAGCTGACCTGGGACGTGTTCAAGGAGACCGTGATCGAGCAGGCCGAGCAGGGCGTGGACTACATGACGGTGCACGCCGGCGTACTGCTGCGGTACATCCCGACCACGGTGCCGCGGGTGACCGGGATCGTCTCGCGGGGCGGCTCGATCATGGCCGCCTGGTGCCTGGCCCACCACGAGGAGAACTTCCTATACACCAACTTCCGGGAGCTCTGCGAGATCTTCGCGGCGTACGACATCGCGTTCTCGCTGGGCGACGGGCTGCGGCCCGGCTCCATCGCCGACGCCAACGACGAGCCGCAGCTCGCCGAGCTGAAGACCCAGGGCGAGCTGACCAGGATCGCCTGGGAGTACGACGTCCAGGTGATGAACGAGGGCCCGGGCCACGTACCGATGCACAAGATCAAGAAGAACATGGACCTGCAGAAGGAGTGGTGCCAGAACGCGCCGTTCTACACTCTCGGCCCGTTGACCACCGACATCGCTCCCGGGTACGACCACATCACCTCCGCGATCGGCGCGGCGATGATCGGCTGGTACGGCACCGCGATGCTCTGCTACGTCACGCCCAAGGAGCACCTGGGCCTGCCGGACCGCGACGACGTGAAGGCGGGTGTGATCGCGTACAAGATCGCGGCCCACGCGGCGGACCTGGCGAAAGGTCACCCGACGGCGCAGGAGTGGGACGACGCGCTGTCCAAGGCCCGGTTCGAGTTCCGCTGGGAGGACCAGTTCAACCTGTCGCTGGACCCCGACACCGCTCGCGCGTTCCACGACGAGACGCTGCCCGCGGAGCCGGCCAAGACCGCCCACTTCTGCTCGATGTGCGGCCCGAAGTTCTGCTCGATGAAGATCAGCCAGGACCTCAAGGCGTACGCCGAGCAGGGCATGAAGGAGAAGTCGGAGGAGTTCCTCAACTCCGGCGCCGAGGTCTACCTCCCCGTCGTCTCGTAGGTTCCTTCGCGATCTTGGACAGTTTTGGCTGCTCCGGCAACCAGAACTGTCCAAGATCCGGAGAAGGAGGCGCGCGTCAGCCGTTGATGGCGCGCATCGACGCCTCGGCGTACCGGGCGCCGGCGACCTGATCGGCCGGGACGGCCGCCTCGATCGCGGACAGATCCGCGTCGGACAGTTTCAGGTCCGCCGCCGCCACATTCTGTTCCAGATACTTCAGGCGCTTGGTCCCCGGGATCGGCACCACGTCGTCGCCCCGGTGCTGCACCCACGCCAGCGCGAGCTGCCCCGCGGTCACGCCGCGGTCGGCGGCGAGCTGTTCCAGCGCGCGTACCATCGCAAGGTTTTTCTCGAGGTTCTCGTCGGTGAACCGGGGCTGCCCGATCTTGCGGAAGTCGTCGTCGGCGAAGTCGCTCGCCGACTGGAACCGCCCGGTCAGCACCCCCCGACCCAACGGGGAGTACGGCACGATCCCGATCCCCAACTCGCGGCAGGTCGGTACGACCGACTCCTCGATGTCGCGGGACCACAGCGACCACTCGGACTGCACCGCGGTGATCGGGTGTACGGCGTGCGCCCGCCGGATCGTCTCCGCGCTCGCCTCCGACAGCCCCAGGTGGCGCACCTTGCCGGCCTCGACCAGCTCCGCCATCGCGCCGACAGTCTCCTCGATCGGGGTGTTCGGGTCGACGCGGTGCTGGTAGTAGAGGTCGATGTGGTCCACGCCGAGCCGCTGCAGCGACGCGTCGCAGGCGTCACGTACGTAGCCGGCGTCACCGCGGATCCGCCGGGCCTGCGGGTCCTGGCTGAGAATGATGCCGAACTTGGTGGCGAGCGTCACGGCGTCGCGGCGGTCGGCGATCGCCCGGCCGACCAGTCGTTCGTTGGTGTGCGGGCCGTACATGTCAGACGTGTCGAGCAGGGTGACGCCGAGGTCGAAGGCCCGGTGGATCACCTCGATCGACTCGGCGTCGTCGCGATTCCCGTAGAACGCGCTCATGCCCATGCAGCCGAGGCCTTGGGCGCCGACCTGCAGGTCGCCGAGTCGTCGGGTCGGGATACTCATGCGGGAACCTCCTGGTTGTCGGTCATCGTCTGTGGTGTCTGGGCCGCCACCTGTGCGTAGTTGTCGATCTTCCAGTCGAGCGCCTCGAGACAGCCGTTCAGCTCGCCGATGTGCGCCCGTACGGCCGTACGGTGCTCGACCAGCAGTTGCCGGCGGCGGGCCGCCGTACCTACCCCTTCCCGGCACAGCTGCGCGTACTCGCGCATCAGCCGGATCGGCATGCCGGTGGTACGCAGCTTGGTCAGGAACTCCAGCCAGTGGACGTCCCCGTCGGAGTACGCCCTCCGGCCTGCCGAATCCCGCGCGGGCGGGTCGAGCAACCCGATCCGCTCGTAGTAACGCAGCGTGTCGATAGACAACCCGGTACGCCGGGCAGCGTCAGCGATGGAGTGGGTCACGCTTCGACGCTATGACCTGGAGTGCGCTCCAGGTCAAATCGAGGTGGTCCTGGGTTGCGGAATGTGAGGCAACTCCGCCGCGGGCAGGAACTGCGGCGCCCAGGTGTGGTACGGATGCCGAGCGAAGATCGTCAGCTCGGTCACGCCCCCGGTCAGCCCTTCCTGCCGGTGTACGTCGTCCGGCGGGTTCGGCCAGGCGAGCGTGTCGCCCGGGCCCAGCTCGCAGACCGCCCCGAGCTCGGCGCGACCCTCGGAGACGGGGAGCCAGGTCTCGTACCGGCCCCGCCCGTCGAGGACGACCACGGCACCCCAGCCGCCGTGACCGTGGATCGGGGTCGGCTGGCCGGCGGGGAAGTGGCGTACCACCATCACGTGCCCGGACGCGGCGCCGGCGAGCACCACCGCCTCCCCGGTAAGCCGACTCTCCTGGTCCGCCGCGAGCAGGTCGCCGAGCAGGTCGAAGCCACTCGGACGCTGCGGATCGAACAGGGCGTCGGAGAGCCACTTGGCCAGGTCCTCGACGTCGGCGAGCACCGGGGAGTCGCCGACCCGTACCAGGGCTTCATCGAGGAGGCGGGCGGCGGCGTGCGAGGTCGGGGGCGCGGTCATGGTGACTCCGAGCAGTGATCGTTTCCCCGTCGACATCCGCAGGGTACGCCCGCGCCGAGCCGTCCGATGTCGGTTTTCCGCGGGTGTCACCAGTTGGACAAAACCCCTGGTCAAACGGCCTATCGGGCGGCTGTCGCGGGGGGTCTGGCCGGCGCGGTGGGCGTCGACGTCCCGCCGGGCGAGGCCCGGCTCGACGGCCAGGCGGCGGCGTGCCGTGGCGAGTCGGTCGATCGGCTCAGCCGGTCTGGCTCAGCGGGAAGTCGGCTTCGTCGTACCGGCGGAGGATCAGGTCGATCACGGTCGGGTGGGCGCCCAACGGACGGGTGAGCACGTCGGCGCCGGCGGCTCCCAGCGACCGGTAGAACTGGCCGTCGGCGAGCAGCATCGCGGCGATGGCCACCCGCTCGGCGCCCGCGGCCCGCACCATGGTCACGGCCTCGTCGACCCGCGGGGCGGCGGCGCTGGCGTACCCGGCGACCACCGGCCGTGCCGTGGCGGCGGCGAGGTCGCGGGCCACCTCGCGTACGTCGGCTACCGCGCGGGGGTCGCTGGAGCCCGCCGCGGCCAGCACGATCGCGTCCGCGTCGAGGGCGTCGGCCTGGGCGAGCCGCGCGGTCAGGGCGGCGGTGAGCGCCGGGTCCGGCCCCAGTGGCGGGGCTGCCGCGACCGGCGCACCGCGCAGCGCCGCCGGGATGTCCGCGCGTACGTGGTAGCCCGCGGCGAACAGCAGCGGCACCGCGACCGCGGGCCGGCGCAACCGGGCGGCCACCGTGCGCAGGTGGGGCCGTTCGATGTCCAGGTACGCGAGGGTGACGTCGAGCTCGGGACGGTGTTGTCGCACCGCGGTGACCAGGCGGCGTACCTGGGCCTGGCCGGTGGCGCAGCGGGTGCCGTGAGCGACCGCGATCAGGCTGGGACGCGTCACGGCGCCTCCTCGGTGTCGACCCGCAGTCGGTAGCCGCGCTTCACCACGGTCTGCACGATGTTCGGGTCGCCCAACGCGCCGCGCAGCCGGGCGACCGCCATCTCCACCGCGTGCCCGTCCGCACCGCGGGGCAGCGTCCGAAGCAGGTCGGTACGCGACAGCACCCGCCCGGGTCGGCGGGCCAGCTCGCGCAGCACCGCCATCGGGGCCGGCGCGGGCTGTACCAGGTCGCCGTCGAGCACTACCGCGTGACCCCGTACGGCGAGGGTGTGGCCGGCGACCTGCAGCGTGGCGGCGCGGCGTACGGACAGTTCGTCGATCACGGTGCGGACCAGCGCCCCGAGCCGACCGCGGGAAGGCTGCACCGTGGGTACGCCCAGCCGCTGCAACGGCGCGGCGCAGATCGGCCCGACACACGCCGCCAGTACGTCATCGCCCAGCGCGTCGAGCACCGTACCGTCCGAGTCGAAGCGCAGCAGCGAGTCGACCGCGGGCGCGCTGGTGAACGTGATCGCGTCGACCTGACGACTGCTGACCTGCTCCACCAGCCGGCGCAGCGGCTCGACATCCGCGGGCGGCGCCCAACGGTAGACCGGCACCGTCACCACCTCCGCTCCTGCGGCGCGCAGCCCGTCGACCAGGTCCGGCTGGTGGTCGCCGTGCAACTGCACCGCGACCCGCAACCCGGCCACCCCGCCGGTGCCAGCCTCGCCGACGGCCGCGGAGTCTTCCGGCGGGTGGCTTTCCGGTGTGGCGCCGAGCAGGTACTGCAGCACCTCGGCGGCGCACTCGGAGGCCGGTGACCACTCCTCGGTGAGGCCGGCCGCCCGGATCGCGCCGCGCGCCTTCGGGCCGCGGGCAATCAGCCGGGCCGCCGCGATCCGCTCGAGCAGCTGCGGCGCCACGCCCCAGCCCTCGGCCGCCGACAGCCAGCCCCGGAAGCCGACACCGGTGGTGGCGACCACGATGTCCAGCGGCCGTTCCAGGCAGCGTTTCGTCGCCTCCAGGCACGCCGTGTCGTCGGGCAGCGGCACGATGCGTACGGCGGGAGCCTGGACCACCCGGGCGCCGCGCCGTTCCAACAGCGCGCACAGTTCGTCGCGTCGCCGGTCTGCGGTGACGGCGACGGTGAAGCCGGCCAGCGGTGGCGGCGACGTCACGTTCGACACACCTCGACGCGGTCGTCCCGCACGCGTACCTGGTACGTCGGCACGGTCACCGCGGGGTCGTCGAAGCTGACGCCCGTACGCAGGTCGAACACCTGCTTGTACATCGGCGAGGCGACGGTGGGGGCGTCGCCGCGGCTGCCGACGATGCCGCGGGAGAGCACGTACGCGCCGCTGAACGGGTCGTGGTTGCCGATGGCGTACACGTCGCTGGTGTGGGTGCGGAACAGCGCCACCTGCTCACCGTCGACCAGCGCGACGACGCCGCGTTCGCACACCAGGTCGGTCAGCTTGCACACGGCGGTCCACTGGGAACTGATGACAGTGGTCATTTGCGCACCTCCAGGGTTGGGCCGGCGATGAGGTCGCGCGCGGGGATGGGTTGGCCGCGCTCGGTGACGAACTGGATGCTCGGGTCCGGGGTGTCCGGGGCGTTGACGAACGAGCTGAAGCGGCGCAGCCGCTCGGGGTCTTCCAGGACGCCGGCCCATTCGTCCGCGTACCCGCCGACATGCTGCTCCATCGCGGCGTCGAGCTCGGCGCAGAGCCCGAGGGAGTCCTCGACGATCACCTCGCGCAGGTGGTCGAGGCCGCCGTCGAGCGACTCCAGCCAGGTCGCGGTGCGCTGCAGCCGGTCCGCGGTGCGGATGTAGAACATCAGGAACCGGTCGATGTAGCGGATCAGCTCCGCCTCGGACAGGTCAGAGGCGAACAGGTCCGCGTGGCGGGGCTTGAAGCCGCCGTTGCCGCCGACGTACAGGTTCCAGCCGTTCTCGGTGGCGATCACGCCGAAGTCCTTGCTGCGGGCCTCGGCGCACTCCCGGGCGCAGCCGGACACCGCGCACTTGATCTTGTGCGGCGCCCGCAGGCCGCGATACCGCAGCTCCAGCTTGATCGCCATCCCGACGGAGTCCTGGACGCCGTACCGGCACCAGGTGTCGCCGACGCACGACTTCACGGTGCGCAGCGCCTTGCCGTACGCGTGCCCGGATTCGAAACCGGCGTCGACCAGGCGGCGCCAGATCAGCGGAAGCTGCTCGACGCGGGCGCCGAACAGGTCGATCCGCTGGCCACCGGTGATCTTCGTGTAGAGGTTGAAGTCGCGCGCGACCTCGCCCAGCACGATCAGCTTCTCCGGCGTGATCTCGCCGCCCGGGACGCGCGGCACCACCGAGTACGTCCCGTTGCGCTGCAGGTTGGCCAGCATGTGGTCGTTGGTGTCCTGCAGGGTGGCCTGTTCGCCGTCGAGGATGTGTCCGCCGGGCGACGTGCTGGCGAGGATCGACGCCACGGCGGGCTTGCAGATGTCGCAGCCGCGCCCGGTGCCGTGTTCGGCGATCAGCTCCGAGAAGGTACGGATCCCGCGTACCCCGATGATGTCGAACAGCTCCTGCCGGGACTGTTCGAAGTGCTCGCAGAGCGCCTTGCTCATCGCCACGCCCGAGTCGGCGAGCAGCTTCTTCAGCAGCGGCACGCACGAGCCGCACCCGGTGCCGGCCTTGGTGCACGCCTTGACGCCGCCGACGTCGGTGAGCTGCTGTTCCTCGATGGCGCCGCAGATCGCGTCCTTGGTGACCGCGTGGCAACTGCACACCTGCGCCGTGCCCGGCAGTGCCCCCGCTCCCGCGCCGTCACCGGTCAGCCCAGCGCTCAGCAGCTCCAGCGGACTGCCGGCCAGCGGCTGGTCGAGACTCGCCCGCAACGTGGGGTACGCGCTCGCATCGCCGACCAGGATCCCGCCCCGCAGCGTCTGCGCATCGTCGGAGACGACGAGCTTTGCGTAGGTGCCCTTCACCGGGTCGGTGTAGACGACCTCGAGGGCGTTGTCGGTGGCCCCGAAGGCGTCGCCGAAGCTCGCCACGTCCACCCCGAGCAGCTTCAACTTGGTGGAGGTGTCGGCACCGGGGAACGTCGACTCGCCGCCGACGAGGTGGTCGGCGACGACCTCTGCCATGGCGTACCCGGGGGCGACCAGGCCGTAGCAGCGGCCGTGCATCGCCGCGACCTCGCCGATCGCGTACACGGCGCCGTCGCTGGTACGGCAGGTCTCGTCGACGACGACACCACCACGGTCGCCGCACGCCAGGCCGGCTTGTCTACCCAGCTCGTCGCGGGGGCGTACCCCGGCGGCGAAGACCACGATGTCGGCGTCGATCTCCGGCGGGAACGCCGTTTCAGTGCTCGTGTCGGAAGGCGGCGCGCCGGCGCCGAGGACCATGCGGGCCACCCCGCGGCGTCCCGCTTCGATCCGCTCGCCCTTCGCCCCGACGTGTACGTGCACCCCGAGGTCGGTGATGTGCTGCTTGAGGATCTGGCCGCCGGCGTCGTCGACCTGCATCGGCATCAGCCGGGGCGCGTACTCGACCACGTGGGTCTCCAGGCCCAGTAGGCGCAGCGCGTTCGCCGCCTCCAGGCCTAGCAGGCCGCCGCCGACCACGACGCCGACCCGCTTCCCCTTGGCGTACGCCTGGATCTGCTCCAGGTCGTCCAGCGTGCGGTAGACGAAGCAACCCGGCAGGTCGTGCCCGTCGACCGGCGGCACGAACGGGTACGACCCGGTGGCGATCACCAGCGCGTCGTAGGCGTGCTCGCCGTCGTCGGTGGTGACGATCTTGCGGTCCCGGTCGATGTGCTCGGCCTTGACGCCGAGGCGGAGGTCGACGCCGCGGTCGGCGTACCACTGCTCGTCGGCGAGGCTGAGGTCCTCCGGGGTCGCACCGTCGAAGAAGGACGACAGGGCCACCCGATCGTACGCGGGCCGGGTCTCCTCGCTGAGCACAGTGATCTGCCAGCGCCGTTGCGAGTCCCGGTCGGTGAGCGCCTCCACGAACCGCTGGCTGACCATCCCGTTCCCCACCACCACGACTTGCTGCCTCACAGGCCCTCCCTTCTCGGCGATCTTGGAAACTGACTGGGCGGAGAGCCCGGCAGGCTTCCAAGATCCGGTTGGTGTGCTGTCCGCGGCGGGCATGGCCGGGTCCGGGGCGGCCGGCGCCGGGCCGGGTACGACCGTCCCGGGTGGCTGCGAGGCGTCGGCCGGCACGGCGGGTGGGTTAGCGATGCGCTCGGCTGGGGTCGCGGTGCGGTCGGACGGGGTCGGTGCGCCGGCGCCCTGGTCGGCGGTGGCGAGCCAGTCGCAGAGACCTTCGACCGCGTCGCGGCAGGTGCCGCAGCCGGTGCAGGCGCGGGTCGCCCCGGAGACCGCGTCGGCGGTACGCGCGCCGGCCAGCCACGCCTTGGTGATCGCGCCCTTGGTGACCGAGTTGCAACGGCAGATCACCGCGCGATCCGGCATCCGTGCCGGGGACTCGTCCGCCTCGACGGTGCCGCCGGTGAAGCCGAGCAGCAGCGACCGGCGGTCACCCGGGATCCGGGCACCACGGTCGTACAGCTGGATCACGGCGCCGACCGTCGGGTTGTCGCCGAGCAGGATCGCGCTGCTCACCCGGCCGTCGCGGACCACCAGCTTCTGGTACGTACCGGCCGCCGAGTCGGTGAAGCCGACCGTCTCCGCCTCCGGGTCGTCCGGCAGGTGCGCGGTGTCGCCCAGTACGGCGAGGTCCACCCCCGCCGCCTTGAGCCGGGTCACCAGCCGGGAGCCGGCGTAGCGACCGGAGCCGCCGGTGATCACCTCGGCGGCCACCCGGGCCTGGTCCCAGGCGGGTGCGACGAACCCGTACACCCGGCCGGCGTGCTCGGCGCAGTCGCCGATCGCGTAGACGTGCGGATCGCTGGTACGCAGCGAGTCGTCGACCACGACGCCGTTCGCCACCCGCAGTCCGGCGCCGGCGGCGAGACCGGTGTCGGGGCGTACGCCGCAGGCGACGACCAGCAGGTCGGCCGTCAACTCGTCGCCGTCGGCCAGGCGCAGCCGGCCCGGAGCCGCCGAGACAGCCACGGCGTCGGTGCGGACCCGGATCCCCAGGTCGCGTACGGTCCGGGCGAGCACGCCGCCCGCGTCGGCGTCGAGCTGGCGTTCCATCAGGTGCCCGGCCGCGTGGACCACGTCGACGGCCATGCCCCGCGCGGCGAGTCCGCGGGCGGCTTCCAGTCCGAGCAGCCCGCCACCGAGCACGACCGCCCGTCGTCCGACCTCGGCCCGGGCGAGGATCTCGCGGCAGTCGTCGAGCGTACGGAAACCCACCGCTCCAGCCCCCGCCAACCCGTCGATCGGCGGGAGCCACGGGCGGCTGCCGGTGGCGAGTACGAGAGCGTCGTACCCGAAGAGTGAGCCGTCGGTGGCAGTCACCTCGCGGGACGCCGGGTCGATCGAGGCGGCGCCGACGCCGAGTCTCACGTCGATGCCGGACGGCTCGGGCAGCGCGACGTCAGCCTCGCGGGCCTTCCCCGCGAGCAGCGACGACAGCAGGATCCGGTTGTACGGCCGGTGCGGCTCAGCCCCGAGGACCGTCACCGCCGCGCCGCGCCGCCGCAGCTCGTCGGCGATCCGGCCGCCGGCCATCCCGTATCCGATGACAAGAACTCTCACGACACCTCCGCATGGATGTCCTCCCTGCGGGCGCGCCGTTGCGCCGGAAGTACGGGCGAGACATTCACCGCGCAGACCTTGAACTCGGGCATCCGAGACGTCGGGTCCAGCGCGGGATTGGTGAGCCGGTTGACGCCCTCCCAGTGGAACGGCATGAACACGGTGTCGGGCCGGATCTCGGCGGACAGCCGGACCGGCGCCGTGACCGATCCGCGTCGGCTGGTGACCCGTACCAGGTCGCCGGCGTCGACATCGAGCCGGGCGGCCAGGTCGGGGTGGAGCTCTACGAAGCTGGCGGGCACCGCGTCGTTCAGCGGCCGGATCCGGCGGGTCTGCGCCCCGGACTGGTAGTGGGCCAGCACCCGGCCGGTGGTGAGGTAGACCGGGAAGTCCGGGTCCAGGTCTTCGGCGACCGGCCGGAACTCCACGGCCGTGAACCGGGCCCGCCCGTCGGGCGTCGCGAACCGCTCCGTGAACAACCGCGGGGTGCCCGGATGGTCGGAAGCCGGGCACGGCCAGAACAGGCCGTCCTCGGCCTCGATCCGCTGGTAGGACATGCCCGCGTAGTCGGCGGGGCCGCCGGCGGACGCCCGCCCCAGCTCGTCGAATACGGCTGAGGGTTCCACCGGGAACTTCGCGCCGCACCCCAGGCGGGCGGCCAGTTGGTGCAGGATCCACAGCTCGTCACGCGCTCCGGCCGGCGGCGCGACGGCCGCGCGGCGGCGGATCACCCGGCCCTCCAGGTTGGTCATGGTGCCGTCTTCCTCGGCCCACTGCGCCGTCGGGAGCACCACGTCCGCCAACGCTGCGGTCTCGGACATCACGAAGTCGGAGACCACGAGAAGGTCCAGGTCACGCAGCCGCGACGCGATCTGCGAAGACCGGGGCGCGGAGACCACCGGATTGGACGCGAACAGCAGCAACGCCTTCGGCCCGGCATCGGTGCCGAGCTGGTCCAGCAGCTCGTAGGCGGAAGGCCCCGGGGGCGGCAGCGATTCCGGAGACACGCCCCAGACGGCGGCCACGTGGGAGCGGGCCGCCGGGTCGTCCAGCTTGCGGTAGCCGGGCAGCTGGTCGGCCTTCTGGCCGTGCTCCCGGCCGCCCTGGCCGTTGCCCTGGCCGGTGACGGTGCCGTACCCGCTGCCGGCACGGCCGGGCAGCCCGAGCGCGAGCGCCAGGTTGATGAACGCCGTCACGGTGTCGGTGCCCTTGCTGTGCTGCTCGGCGCCCCGTGCGGTCAGGATCATCGCCCGGTTGGCGGTGGCGAGCCGCTCCACGACCTCGTACTGCTGGGCGACGGGGACGCCGGTGATCCGCTCCACCCGCTCGGGCCACCACGCCGTCGCGGCTGCCTTCACCTCGGCGAACCCGGTGGTACGGGCGGCGATGTAGTCGGCGTCGGCGTACCCCTCGATGATCGTGATGTGCAGCAGGCCGAGTGCCAGCGCGAGGTCCGTGCCGGGGGTGACCGGCAGGTGCAGCGACGCCTGGGCCACCGTGGGGGTACGCCGCGGATCGGCGACCATCAACGCGTCCCGCCGCAGGTACTGCATGATCGGCGGCATGGTCTCGGCGAGGTTGCCCCCGGCGAGCAGCACCGCGTCGGCGGACGCCACATCCGCGAGCGGGAACGGCAGCCCCCGGTCGATGCCGAACGCCCGGATCCCGGCCGCCGCCGCCGACGACATACAGAACCGGCCGTTGTAGTCGATGTTGCGGGTACGCAACGCCACCCGGGCGAACTTGCCCAGTGCGTACGCCTTCTCGTTGGTGAGCCCGCCGCCCCCGAACAGGGCCACCGCGTCGTTGCCGTGATCGGCCCGGATCCGGGTGATCCGGTCGGCGATCAGGTCGAGTGCGGTGTCCCAGTCGGTGGGTCGCAGTGATCCGCCGTGGCGTACCAGCGGGGTGGTGAGGCGCTCGGGGGAGTCCAGCAGTTCGGCGGCGGTCCAGCCCTTCTGGCACAGCCGCCCCCGGTTGACGGGGAAGTCGCGCGGCGCGACATGTGTGATGCGGGCGTCGACATCGTTGACGGCGCCCGCACCACCCCCTACCTGGCGACCCACCGGGGTGACCGGCGTCAACGCCATGCCGCACTGCAGCGCGCAGTACGGACAGTGCGTGTCAACCCGCGTTGTCACCTCAGCGAGTGGGGCCTCGGACATAGGCCGAGCGTGACTGGTGGCCGTTTCGCCACAGATACCCCGCTGTTTCGCGGGTGCTACGAAGCCTTCACCGCGTGCGCCGCGTCACAGGTGACCAGTGCGCTGGCGATCCTCGGCGTCCCGAAATGTGGAAGCCTAATCGCCCGCCTGCGACCTGCGGCGATGCCAGTATTCGGCTCCGACCAGCCCGAGCAACAGCAGCGCGGTGAGCCCGCTGATCCAGCCGCCCGCATTGTGGTACGGCGCCTGATAGAACAGCCGTACCGTGTGGTGACCGGCCGGCACCGCGACCGCGGCCAGGGCGTGGTCCGCCGGCACCAACGTCGCGGGCCTGCCGTCGACCGTCACACCCCAGCTGGGCTGGATCGCGTCGGCGACCACCAGATATCCGGCACCGGCCGCGTCGACCCGCAACGACATCTCGTCGTTCCCGTCGTCGATCCAGCTGACCCGGGCGGGCTTGCCGTCAGCGGGCGCTCCGGCGGCGTCCAGCACCACCTGGTCGGGGGCGACCCTTCCGTTCGACAACAGGTCCAGCCGGCGCTTCTGGTCCGGCTCCACGATGCTCCGGGACGCCCAGCGCGCCCGGGGCAGGGCGTGGGTGCGCTCGTAGATCACGGACGAGTCGTCGTACACCAGGCGCAGGCCGTCGTCGACGGCGGTCACCGTGGAGATCGCGACGGCCCCGTCGCGGCCCGCCACCGGGACCGTGACCGGCCCGGTCACCTCGATCTCAGCGGTCAGCCTCTGGCCCTTCGCGGTGCTCTCCGCAGCCAGCGGTACGAAGAACAGCTTCCCCGGCTCCATCCGCCGTACGATCTTGTCCGCCTCGGCGACGGTGTGCCCGGTGGAGTCCTTCAGCGTGACGATCACCCGGCTGGTGGGCTTCGGCGGCGTGAGCAGGAACTCTGGGGTGAACCCGACGCCCCGGATCGGCCCCTGGGCGGTCAGGGCGACGTCGAACCGGTGCGCCGGGGACAGCGCGACCTTCGAGCCGTCCCCGTGGTCGACGTGCCACGCCCCGTACGGGGCCCACTCCGCCGAGATCATGTAGTGGCTGACCCCGAGCAGGTCCAGCACCGGGTGCGTGGCGATCTCGCCCTTGACCGGATCCCCGTTCAGATACGTGGGCGGCGTGTCGAACTGCTCGCCGGGCATCGTCTCGACGAGCTCGGCGTACCGCTTGTCGAGGTAGATGTGTCCGTGCAGGGCGCGGATCCGGTGCGGCACCTCGATGCCGCCGTAGATCGCCCCGGTGGCGCCGTAGTACCGGTCGTGCCCGAGGTGGGTCTGCAGATACCGGGCGGCGTCGGTCATCGGGTAGAACTCGTCACGGTCCACCCGCGGGTGGTACGGCACCGCCAACATCAGCGCCTGCACGCCGATCAGCACCGGGATCAGCCCCGCCGCGGCCGGCCTGGCACACCGCCGGGCCCGGGCGGCCAGACCGCTCGCACCGGCTTCGGCGCCCCGGCGGGCACCCCACCACAGCCAGGCCGCGCACAGGGCCGCCACCGCGGCGAACCCCAGCCCGATGCCGAGCTGGGTCATCAGGTGCGTGACGTAGTTCGGGTCGTGGCCGTCCGCGTTGTGCAGGGCGTCCTGCTGGTACGCGATCCGCCGGGCCACCCGTACCAGCAGCAGGCCGGCGGCCGCCGGCACCAGCCAGACGGCGACGGCGTACCCCCGGGAGAGCCAGGACGTGGGCACACGCCGGTCGCGCGGCTGGAGCAGCAACTGGAATCCCACCGCCGCGAGTACGGCGAGCAGGAATCCGAGCATGCTGCGTGCCCGGCCGACGAAGTTCTGCGAGAACAGCACCGGCAGTTTCTGTGCCGCGGCCAACGGCGTGCCGCCGTAGAAGATCAGCACCAGCCAGCCGGCCGTGGCGACCACCAGGAAGACCCACACACCTCGGGGGAGCAGCGTGCGACCGGCGCGGGCGGCGGCCAGCGCGACGCCGACCAGCACCAGCGCGGCGGCGCCGACGTAGCAGGAGTACTCGATGAAGATCCGAGCGTGGAACCAGGTCGGCGGGGCGGCCGGATTGACCGTGCCGAACAGGTACGGCGCGATCGTGGTCAGCAGCATCTCGGGCGGAATGTGCTGCTCAGGCGTCTGTCCCCGGCCGCGGATGACCGTGTGGGACATGAAGTACACCCACGGCAGCAGCTGGAACGCCACCAGCGCCACGCCACCCAGCACCCCGGCGCCCCCGGCCGCCAGCAGCCCGGTGATCCGCCGCCACTGCCCCCGGTGTTCGGCGAGCACCCGGGCCAGGAAGTACGCGCCCCCGGTGAGTACGGCGTACCCCGTGACCGACGGGAAGCCGGACAGGATCATCGCGGCCACCGGCAACGCGACCAGCGCCACGTCCCGCGGTCGCCGTCGCTGCACCAGTCGCTCCAGCGCCCAGAACAGCACCGGGATGAACACCGCCACCCGGCTCTGTGGCCAGTTGGACCACACGATCAGGAAGCCGCTGCTGGCGAACGCCAGGCCGCCCAGCCAGCTCGACGCCTTGCCCAGCCGTACCCGCCGCAGGAACAGGTAGCAGCCGCCGACCGCGACGATCAGCTCCAACAGCTTCACGTACGCCGGCGCCAGCCAGCCGGGCAGGAACCAGAACGGCAACGCCACCGGGGACAGCACCGCGAAGTTCGGCGTCGCCGCCAACGGCACCCCGCCCAGGATGTACGGGTTCCACTCGGCGTACTCGCCGTGGCGCAGCTCGTCGCCGAAGAAGGCTTCGTTCGGCAGCGCGAAGTCGACGGTGTCGCCCATGTTGATGGTCTGCACCCTGACCCCGGCCATCGACTCGTCCCGCTGCGGACTGAGCTGCCCGAGCGTGTCCACCCCGGCGAAGGTGCCCATGCCGACCAGCGGCGGGCCGATGCTGAGCAGCGCGAACGTGGCGACGATGGCGACCACGAGCGCGGTCAGCGGATCCGGCAATGAGCCGCGGCGGGGCCGCCATTGGACGATGCGCCGCCACCAGCGGTCGGCATCGGGCGGGCGGGTCGAGCTGGTCGGGAGCTCAGTCGTGGTCATCGATCCCCACGTGTCGAGGCCCGCCGACGGTACGGCGGGCCGATGAGTCTGCGCGGAACCGGGCGAGGATACCTACCGTAAATGACGGATCGCCGTCCCGGCGCGGAGCCTGCGGTGACTTCGCAGTGTCCGCGCCGGGACGGCGACCCTTTGGAGGGGGTGGTAAGTCTCAGACCGATGCGTACGCCAGGCTCGGCGCCCGCCGTGCCAACACGCTGCGTCGCAGGTAGAACCACCACGTGACGCCGACCATCACGGCGTACGCGCCGAGGAAGACGTACAGCGCGGGGATGATCGAGCCGGTCGAGGCGATCGACATCCCGAACCCGCGGGGGATCAGGAAGCCGCCGAACGCGCCGATCGCCGACGCCAGCCCGATCACGGCTGCCGCCTCGCGCCGCCCGAGCACCAGCGCCCGGTCCTTGGCCTCGCCCGGGTCGCTGTCCTCGGTCAACTGACTGGCCGCCAGCGCCTCGGCCCGGAAGATCGCCGGGATCATCCGGTACGTGGAGCCGTTGCCGATGCCCGTGGTCACGAACACCGCGAGGAACGAGCTGAGGAACATCGGGAAGCTGTGCAGCTTGAGCGCGGCGACGATGCCGGCCACGCCGATGCCCATCAACGCGAAGTTCCACAGCGTCACCTTCGCGCCGCCGATCCGGTCGGACAGCCAGCCGCCGAACGGCCGGGAGATCGAGCCGACCAGCGGCCCGAGGAACGCCAGGTAGATCGCCGGCATCGCGGGGAACTGCGACTTGATCAGCAGCGGGAACGCCGCCGAGTAGCCGATGAACGAACCGAACGTACCGATGTACAGGAACGACATCACCCAGGTGTGCTTGTTACGCAGCGCGGTGAGCTGCTCGGACAGCTTGGCCTTCGCCGCGGTCAGGTTGTCCATGAACAGCCAGGCGCACGCGGCCGCGGCGACCACCAGGACCGCCCACAGCAGCGGCGCGTTCTGCAGGAACAGCCCGGGAGACTGCGCAGCGCCGATCACCCCGAAGCCGACTACCAGCGGTACGAGCAACTGCACCACAGCGACGCCGATGTTGCCGCCGGCCGCGTTCAGCCCCAGCGCGGTGCCCTTGTACCGCTCCGGGTAGAAGAACGAGATGTTCGCCATGCTGGAGGCGAAGTTGCCGCCCCCGAAGCCGGCCGTCGCGGCCGCCACCAGGAACATCCAGTACGGCGTAGCCGGGTCCGTCACGCAGTACGCCATCAGCCCCAGCGGGATGAACAGCAACGCCGCCGAGATCGTGGTCCAGTTACGCCCACCGAAGCGCGCCACCGCCGTGGTGTACGGGATCCGCATGAACGAGCCGACCAGGTTCGGCACCGCGACCAGCCAGAACAGCTGGTCAACGGAGAACTTGAAGCCCGCGGCCGGCAGGCTGACCGACACGACGCTCCAGAGCAGCCAGACGGAGAAGCCCAGGTGCTCGGCGAAGATCGAGTAGATCAGGTTGCGCTGGGCAGTGGACTTCCCCGTGGCCTGCCAGAACTGTTCGTCTTCCGGGTTCCACTGGTCGATCCAGCGGCCCTTGCTGAGAGATAACGTGGTCACGGCAACCCTCCGTAGTGAGCGGTTGCCGCAGAACGTAGGAACGGCGTGTTTCAGGGTCATGTCGGGCCGGTATCGTCGGCCGTGAACTCGGTCTCACGGACCTGCGGTTACGGCTGTGAGGCGGTCGTGCCGGCGGGCGGCGGGGCCCACTTTGACCCTTCCCCACGCGCCCAGGTATCGTTGACTGCTGCTGTGCGTGCACGTCAAGCGGCTGCGCCGCTGGGTCATCGCACAACTCTGCTAGCTAGACCTCGGAAACATCCCGACACGAGATGGACAAGGTAGACCTGTGCGTACGTACAGCCCGAAGCCGGGCGAGATCACGCGTCGCTGGCACGTCATCGACGCCACCGACGTGGTGCTGGGCCGGCTCGCGAGCCACACGGCGCAGCTGCTGCGCGGCAAGCACAAGCCGATCTTCGCGCCCCACGTGGACACCGGCGACTTCGTGATCATCGTCAACGCCTCGAAGGTCGCGCTGACCGGCAACAAGCGGACGCAGAAGGTCGCCTACCGGCACTCCGGCTACCCAGGTGGCCTGAAGCAGACCGGGTACGAGGAGCTGTTGGAGAAGCGTCCGGACCGCGCCGTCGAGATCGCGGTGCGCGGGATGCTCCCGAAGAACCGGCTCGGCCGCAAGATCATGAAGAAGCTGAAGGTGTACAGCGGCCCGGACCACCCGCACGCCGCCCAGCTGCCCGAGCCGTTCGAGATTTCCCAGACTTCGCAGGTCTAGCGGTCGCCCGACCCGGCCTACCAGCGACAGACAGTGACTCAGGATCCAGGAGAGACGACCGCCACGATGAACGACACCGACGCCACCACACCGGACGAGGCCACACCGGCCGACGCCGCTGTGCCGGCCGAAGCCGCTGTGCCGGCTGAGACCGCTGTGCCTGCCGAAACCGCCGCCGAGACCGCCGCCGCCGAGACCACCGCTCCCGAAGCGGCCGCGGGCGACGCGCCGGCCGCGGAGGCCGGCGACGCCGCGGCCGCGGCGCCCACCCCGGCTCCGCCCGCCGCCACGGCTCCGAAGACCCGTACCAGGAAGCGGGCCTCCGGCGAGAAGCCGATCCAGACCGTCGGCCGGCGCAAGGAGGCGATCGTACGGGTGCGGCTGCTTCCCGGCACCGGCAACTTCAAGCTCAACGGTCGCGACATCGTCGACTACTTCCCGAGCAAGGTGCACCAGCAGGTGGTCAAGGAACCGCTGGTCGCCACCGAGCGGCTCGAGACGTACGACGTGTTCGCCAACCTGCGCGGTGGCGGCGTCACCGGCCAGGCGGGCGCGCTGCGGATGGCCATCGCCCGGGCGCTCATCGAGCTCGACCCGGACAGCCGTCCCACGCTCAAGAAGGCCGGCTTCCTCACCCGTGACTCGCGGGAGACCGAGCGCAAGAAGTACGGCCTGAAGAAGGCCCGCAAGGCTCCGCAGTACTCCAAGCGGTAGTTGCTCCGTCCCTTGACGGACATCGCTGACGGCCGGACCGCCAACCCGAGTTGGCGCTCCGGCCGTTCGCATGCATGCTGGTGCCGTTCCGTTCCCCTGCCGGATCTTGGACATTGCGAGTTCGGTGCAACTACGAGCGTTCAAGATCGCGGTAGACCGACGATGAGGTGGTGTTGATGGGCGGCCGGTTGTTCGGCACCGACGGCGTACGGGGAATGGCGAACGCGGACCTGACCCCGGAGTTGGCGCTCGCGGTGGCGGTGGCGGCGGCTCACGTACTGGCGGAGCGGGACGCTTCGCACCGGCCGGTCGCCGTGGTGGGACGCGACCCCCGGGCCAGCGGCGAGATGCTGGAGGCCGCCGTGGTGGCCGGTCTGGCCAGCGCCGGCGCCGACGTGCTGCGGGTGGGCGTACTGCCGACGCCGGGAGTGGCGTACCTGGTGGCAGACACCGGGGCCGATCTGGGCGTGATGCTGTCGGCCAGCCACAACCCCATGCCGGACAACGGCATCAAGCTGTTCGCCGCTGGCGGCCACAAGCTGCCCGACGAGATCGAGGACGCCATCGAGCAGGCCGTGGCGGAGCGGTGGACCCGCCCCACCGGCGCCCGGGTCGGCCGGGTACGAGACCTGGACAACGCCGCGGAGCGCTACCTCGCCCACCTGGTCAGTACGGTGCCCCACCAGCTCGACGGCCTGAAGCTCGTGGTCGACTGCGCCAACGGCGCGGCGTCGCAGGTCGGGCCGGAGGCGTACCGGCGGGCGGGGGCCGAGGTGGTGGCGATCCACGCCGAGCCCGACGGGGTGAACATCAACGACAACTGCGGCTCGACCCACCTGGAGTCGCTGCGCAAGGCGGTGGTCAGCCACGGAGCCGACATCGGGATCGGCCACGACGGCGACGCCGACCGGTGCCTCGCGGTCGCCCACGACGGCTCCGACGTCGACGGCGACCAGATCATGGCGATCCTGGCGCTGAGCTCGAAGGAGGCCGGCACGCTCAAGGACGACACCCTGGTCGCCACGGTGATGAGCAACCTGGGCCTGCACATCGCGATGCGGGAGCACGCCGTCACGCTGGTCACCACCGCGGTCGGCGACCGGTACGTCCTCGACGAGCTGCGGGCGAACGGGTACACGCTCGGCGGTGAGCAGAGCGGCCACGTCGTGATGCCGTCGTACGCGACCACCGGGGACGGCGTACTGACCGGGTTGCATCTGCTGGCCCGGCTCGCCGCGACCGGTAGGTCGCTGGCTGAGCTGGCTTCCGTGGTACGCCGGCTGCCCCAGGTCCTGGTCAACGTGGCCGTGGCGGACAAGCGCACCGCCACCGAAGCGCCCGAGGTGGTAGCCGCCGTCGACGCCGCCAAGGCCGAGCTGGGCGACACCGGCCGGGTGCTGCTGCGCCCCTCCGGCACCGAACAGCTGGTACGCGTCATGGTCGAGGCCGCCACCGAGCAGCAGGCCGACACCGTCGCCGGCCGCATCGCCGACGCCGTCACCACCGCCAGCCCCGCCTGACCCCGTCCGGACTGTCCGGCCGGTTGGCCCGACCGCGGGGCGGGTATCCGGTCTTCGTGATCTTCGTGGGGACGTCGGGGTGGCAGTACCGCGACTGGCGCGGGCCGTTCTACCCGCCGGATCTGCCGCAACGGCTCTGGCTGGAGCACTTCGCGGAGCACTTCGTCACGGTGGAGTCGAACAACGCGTTCTACCGGCTGCCGGAACGCAAGACGTTCGAGGACTGGCGGCGGCGTACGCCCGACGGGTTTGTGACGGCGGTGAAGGTGAGCCGCTACCTGACCCACATCAAGCGGCTGCGGGAGCCGGAAGAGCCGGTCGCCCGGTTCCTCGACCGGGTCGCGGGACTCGGCGACAAGCTCGGCCCGGTGCTGCTGCAACTGCCGCCCACGTTGCGCGCCGACCCTGAGCTGCTCGCCGCATGCCTCGCTGAATTCCCCCCGCACGTACGCGTCGCCGTCGAGCCACGGCACGACTCGTGGTGGGTCGACGAGGTGCGCGACGCGCTCACCAAGCACCGGGCCGCGCTGTGCTGGGCGGATCGGCACAGTCGCCCGGTGACGCCGCTGTGGCGTACCGCCGACTGGGGTTATCTGCGGTTGCACCAGGGACGCTTCAGGCCGGGGTACGGCAGCGGCGCGCTGACCAGTTGGGTGCGCAGGATCGGGGACGGCTTCGGGCGTACCCCCGAGGTCTTTGTGTATTTCAACAACGACCAGCGGGCCGCGGCACCCGCGGACGCGGGCAGGTTCCTGCGAGCGGCCGAGCGGCACGGCCTCCCGGTGGCCCGGGAAAGCCCCATTACCCCCCGGTAACCAATGGGGTGACATGCAGGGGCAGAGGTCTTGTCCGCAATGGGTGGCTTCGGGGAGGATCTCGGGGCGACTGTCCGGGGAGGCTTCACGGGACAGCGCGCACCTACCCCTCACAGCTGAAGAGGATCCGATGAAGAGACGTGCGCTAGTGGCTGGCGTCGTTCTGGCGGTCAGCATCGCCGGAGTCGCGCAGGCCACGGCATCGACAAGCCCCTCACTGGCGAAGATCTCAGACACCCTCGCGGCGACCCTGTCCAAGGCTGCCGCCACCGACAAGGTGACCGTGATGGTGCACGGCACCGACATCGCCGCCGCCCGGGACGCCGCGTCCTCCGCCGGGCTCAAGACCGTCACCTCCTGGTCCCGGATCGGCGTCGTGGTGGCGCGGGGCACCGCCGACCAGGTACGCGACGCGCGTTCGCTGCGGGGGGTGACGTACCTCGAGGGCAACCAGAAGCTGAAGTTCTCGATGGAGACCTCGCACACCGCCACCCGGGGCAACAAGGCGCGGGCGGAGTTGCGGGACGGCAACGGCAAGCCGCTGGACGGCCGCGGCGTCGGGGCGGCGATCATCGACACCGGCATCGACTCGACGCACCCCGCCTTCAAGAACCCCGACGGCTCGTCGGCGGTGAAGAAGAACCTGAAGTACATCTGCGGCGAGGTGATCCAGCCGGACCCGAGCACCAACGACACCTGCTTCGCGGACCTCACCGGCACCGACACCGACACGCTGTCGGTCGGCGGCCACGGCACCCACGTCGCCGGCATCGTCGGCTCCCGTGACGTGACCCTGTCCGACGGCGGCAAGCTGCACGGCGCCGCCCCCGGCGCCACCCTGTACGGCCTGTCCGTCGGTGCGGGGCTGTTCGTGATCGGCGCCGACGCGGCGCTCTACTGGGTGCTGCAGCACCACGCCGCGCCGTGTGGCGCCGGGGTCCCGGCCTCGCAGTGCCCGCCGATCAGGGTCACCAACAACTCGTACGGCCCGTCCGGTGGCGGCGCGTTCGACCCGAACAGCGCCACCGTGAAGATCCAGCGTGAGCTCGCCAAGGAGGGCGTGGTCACGGTGTGGGCCAACGGCAACGACGGCGGCGACGGCTCGGCGAGCCTGTCCAACCCGCCCGGCATGGACCCGACCGGCGGCATCATCTCGGTCGCGTCGTACTTCGACAAGGACACGGGCACCCGCGACGGCGTGGTCTCCGAGTTCTCCTCGCGGGGCAAGAAGGGGCAGCCGTCGACGTACCCGGACATCTCGGCGCCCGGGGAGAACATCACGTCGGCCTGCCGGCCGTACCTGGTGGTGTGTTCCACGGGGCTGGATCCGCGCAACGGTCCCGGCCTGCTCGACATCGGCACCTGGAACACCATTTCCGGTACGTCGATGGCGACGCCGCACATCGTCGGCATCGTGACCGTGATGTTCCAGGTGGCGCCGGGCGCGTCGCCGGCGACCGTCGAGAACGCGTTGAAGTCGACGGCGTACAAGTACTCCGACGGGGCGGCGTACGAGACGGTGGGCAGCTACACCACCTCGTACGACAAGGGCACCGGCCTGGTGGACGTGTACGCGGCGGCGAAGAAGCTGGGCGCCACGGTCGCCTAGCCCTGTTCTGAACCGGGAACGGCCGGTCGGACCTCCGGGTTCGGCCGGCCGTCCGCATGTGCCGGTGGAACTCCGGTCAGAGCTTCAGGGCGGCCGGGGCGTGGTCCGGGACCGCCGGCTGCTTCGGGGTCACCGGCTCGATCCGCCGGTACGCCGCACCCAGCTCCGGCCGGGTGTCGTCCTCGCCCGCGTTGGGCCAGTACGACATCGCCCGCTCCGCCTGCGCGGTGATCGTCAGCGACGGGTTCACTCCCAGGTTGGCCGAGACCGCGGCGCCGTCCACCACGTGCAGCCCTGGGTGGCCGTACACCCGGTGGTACGGGTCGATCACCCCGGTGTCGGGGGAGTCGCCGATCGCGGCGCCACCCAGGATGTGCGCGGTCATCGGGATGTTGGCGATCTCGGTCCAGGTGCCGCCGGGGAAGCCGCCGATCTTGTCGGCGACGCGGCGTACCGCCTCGTTGCCGGCGGGGATCCAGGTCGGGTTCGGCTCGCCGTGGCCCTGCCGGCTGGTGAGTTTGCGGCGGCCGTACCAGGTGCGTTTGCTGAAGACGGTGATCGAGTTGTCCAGCGACTGCATGACCAGCGCGATGATCGTCTTCTCCGACCACTTCCGTACGGACAGCATCCGGACCGACTTGAGCGGCTGGCTGGCGAACTCCTTGAGCCAGTTGGCGGCGCGGGTACGGCGGGTGCCGCCGTCGGTGAGCAGCGTCTGCAGCATGCCCATCGAGTTGGAGCCCTTGCCGTACCGGACCGGTTCGATGTGGGTGTGCTCGTCGGGGTGGAACGAGCTGGTGATCGCGATGCCCCTGGAGTAGTCCACGCCGGACCTGAGCGACTTCGCGCCGAGGATCGCCTCGGAGTTGGTACGCGTCAGGTGCCCAAGCCGGGGCGACAACTTCGGCAGTGTGCCGGCATCCCGCATCCGGTGCAGCAGGCCCTGGGTGCCGAGCGCTCCGGCGGCGAACACCACCTGGTCGGCCCGGTACGTGGTGCGCTGCCTCCGGAACCAGGCTCCGGTCCGTACCGCCGAGATCTCGTAGCCGCCGGTGGGCAGGGGCGTGACGGACGTGACCGTGGTGAGCGGGTGGACCGTCGCGCCGGCCTGTTCGGCGAGGTAGAGGTAGTTCTTCACCAGGCTGTTCTTGGCGTTGTGGCGGCAGCCGGTCATGCAGGCCCCGCACTGGATGCAGGTCTGCCGGATCGGCCCCGCACCGCCGAAGTACGGGTCGACGCCGGACTCGCCGAAGTAGACCCCGACCGGGGTGTTGTGGAACGACTCGCCGACGCCCATGTCCTTCGCGACCTCGAGCATCACCGTGTCGGACGCGGTCATCCCGTCGTAGGTGACCACGCCGAGCATCCGCTTCGCCTGGTCGTAGTACGGCGCGAGTTCGCTGCGCCAGTCGGTGATGTGACGCCACTGCGGATCGGTGTAGAACGGCGCGAGCGGCTCGTACAGGGTGTTGGCGTACACCAGGCTGCCGCCGCCGACTCCGGCGCCGGAGAGCACCATCACGTCCTTCAGCAGGGTCAGCTTCTGGATGCCGTAGCAGCCGAGTTTCGGCGCCCAGAGGAACCGGCGCAGTCGCCAGGACGTCTCCGGCAGCTCGTCGTCGGCGAACCGCCGGCCGGCCTCGAGGACCCCGACCCGGTAGCCCTTCTCCGACAACCGCAGGGCCGACACGCTGCCGCCGAACCCGGAGCCGATCACGATCACGTCGTAGCGGTTCTCGCTGCTCACGGCCGGCCTCCCAGGTTACTCGCGGTAACCCTCGACGCTACGAGGCTCGGCGGCCGGCGTCAACACGCTCTCCACGCGGGGCTGGCCGCGATGCCGTACGTACGTGGAAGGCCGGCCGCCCCCCGGGCGGCCGGCCCTGTGCAAGGAGGGGGTGCAGGTCAGCTAATTGGCTGCGTACTGCCGTGCTCGGAGGTCCTCCCCAGGTCCCCGCGTGGTGGCCGGTACGTCGGGCCAGCACGCTGGCCGGTCGTCCGGTCATGGAAAGCTTCCCCGGTCGGCCCCCGCTGGTAAAGAGCGGAGGCCGAACCTTTAGGCCCGCTTAAGGCAGTCTGGGGGGAATTCCCCTGGAGGGGTGACGCACCTGTCGTTTCAGGCCTCGGAGCGGTGGTAGCTGAGGGTCTCGCCCTCGACGCCGCGCAGCCACATGTCCTGTGCCGCCGCGGCCATCTCGGCCAGGCCCTGCTCGATGGTGGCGAACACGTTGCCGGGGACCCAGCCCTGGTCGCCGTTGATCAGCAGGTTGTTGCGCCCGTAGAAGATCGCCAGGTCGATCACCTGACCCCCGCTGTGCGCTTCGCTCTCCTCGTCATAGCCGTACGCGGCGTTGCCGATCTGCCACGGCTGGAACTCGAAGTAGCACACGTCCCCGGGGATCGGCGTGATCGTCGGGTTCTCCGGTCCCGGCTCCCGGGGGGCGAACGGCGGCACCAGAGCGTAGATCTCGTTGCGGGCGTACTTGGCGTGGTACGCCGGGCCGCTCACCGGCAGCGCGTCCCACACCGCCCTGGCGGTACGCGGGGCGAGGTCGTCGAGCAGCCGGGCGCGACAGGAGACGCCGCGCTTGTCCAGCGTGATCGTGATGTAGCGGGCCATGCTCACGCTCCTTCGGCGGCTGTGGCGGCGACCGGGCTGGTCGCCTCGGCCACGGCGTCGGCCCAGATGTCGAGCGCCTCGTCGATCTGCTCGCCGGTGACGACCAGCGGCGGAATCATGCGTACCACGTTGCCGTACGCGCCGCAGGTCAGCAGCAGCATGCCGCGTTCGACGGCGGCGGCGTGGGCGCGCTGCGCGGTCGTCGTGTCGGGCTGGCCGTCCGCGGTGGTGAACTCCGAGCCGACCAGCAGGCCGAGACCGCGTACGTCACCGATCGCCGGGTGCTTGTCCGCGATCTGCCGTGCGCCTTCGAGCATCCGCGCCCCCTGGGTGGCGGCGTTGGCGACCAGGCCCTCCTCCTGGATCACGTCGAGGGTGGCGAGCGCCGCGGCACAGGCGACCGCGTTGCCGCCGTACGTGCCGCCCTGGGAGCCGGGCCACGCCTTCTGCATCAGCTCGCGGGAGGCCGCGATGGCGGAGAGCGGGAAGCCGCTGGCCAGCCCCTTCGCGGTGATCACGATGTCGGGCTGCACGCCGAAGTGGTCGTGTCCCCAGAACTTGCCGGTACGGCCGAATCCGGTCTGCACCTCGTCGATGATCAGCTGGATGCCGTACCGGTCGGCGCGTTCCCGGAGTCCGCGCAGGAACTCTGCGTTGGCGGGGACGTACCCGCCTTCGCCGAGGACCGGCTCGACGATGAAGGCGGCGGTGTCGTTGGGCGCACTCTGGGTCGCGAACAGGAAATCCAGCTCCTGCAGTGCGAACCGGGTCGCGGTCGCCTCGTCCCAGCCGTACCGGTACGCGTACGGGAAGGGGGAGTAGTAGACGCCGCCCATCAGTGGGGCGAACCCGGCCCGTACCTTCGTGCCGGACGTGGTCAGGGTGGCGGCGCCGATCGTACGGCCGTGGAAGCCGCCCTCGAACGCGATCAGGTTGGGCCGGCCGGTGGCCTGCCGGGCGAGCCGCAGCGACGCCTCGACCGCCTCGCTGCCGGAGTTGACGAAGAACAGGCTGTCCAGCCCTTCCGGCAGTACGTCGCCGAGCCGTTCGATCAGGGTGAGCAGCGGCCGGTGCATCACCGTCGTGTACTGGCCGTGGATCAGGGTGGCGACCTGCTGCTGCGCGGCGGCGACCACCTTCGGGTGGCAGTGACCGGTGCTGGTGACCCCGATCCCGGCGGTGAAGTCGAGGTAGCGGCGCCCCGCCTCGTCGTAGATGTGTACGCCTTCGCCGCGCGCGGCGAGAACAGGTGTCGCTTGCTTGAGATGTGGGGAAAGCTGGGTCATAGGGCTGCGCTCCCGGGTCGGCTGACTGGGCGGTGCCGGCTGACGGGACGGGCCGGCGTACGAGCGGTGCCGGCGGCACGAGAGCCGGCGGATATGACGGTGGCCGCGGTGTTCCGTAGGCCGCGGCAACGTTTGTAGGATTGTCGACAATATGCATAGCATGCTTCGGCGAACGGACACAACGGGCGAGGAGTGGGAGATGGCCAACTCAGGACTGGCATCGCGCGAGGCGGCTGTAGTGGATGCCGTACCCAAGGATCTGTTCATAGGCGGGAAGTGGCGGTCCGCGGCGGGCGGCAGGACGCTGCCGGTGCACGACCCGGCCACCGGTGAGGTGCTGTGCGAGGTCGCCGACGCGACCTCGGCCGACGGGATGGAGGCGCTCGACGCCGCGGTCGCGGCGCAGCCGGCGTGGGCGGCGTACGCACCCCGGGAGCGCGGCGAGATCCTGCGCCGGGCGTACCAGATCCTGGTCGACCGGGCCGACGACCTGGCGCTACTGATGACCCTCGAGATGGGCAAGCCGGTCGCCGAAGCGAAGGGCGAAGTCCTGTACGCCGCCGAGTTCTTCCGCTGGTTCGCCGAAGAGGCGGTACGCATCGACGGGGGGTACGCCACCGCCCCCAACGGCAGCGGCCGGTTCCTCGTCATGAAGCAGCCGGTAGGGCCGTGCGTGCTCATCACCCCGTGGAACTTCCCGATGGCGATGGGCGGCCGCAAGCTCGGCCCGGCCATCGCCGCCGGCTGTACGTCCGTGATCAAGCCCGCCTCGCAGACCCCGCTGTCGATGCTGGCGCTCGCCGAGATCCTCGCCGAGGCCGGGCTGCCCGAAGGCGTCGTCAACGTGGTGGTCACCAGCGACGCGGGCGGCGTGATGGAGCCGCTGATCCGCGACGGCCGCGCCCGCAAGCTCTCCTTCACCGGCTCCACAGGCGTTGGCCGGAAACTGCTCGAGCAGGCCTCTGAGCAGGTGCTTCGGACGTCGATGGAGCTGGGCGGCAACGCGCCGTTCCTGGTGTTCGACGACGCCGACATGGACGCCGCGATCGACGGCGCGATGCTCGCCAAGATGCGCAACATCGGCGAGGCGTGCACGGCGGCCAACCGGTTCTACGTACAGCGCGGGGTCGCGGAGGAGTTCTCCCGGCGGCTCACCGAGCGGATGGCCGCCCAGAAGATCGGCCGGGGTACGGAGGACGGCGTGATCGTCGGTCCGCTGATCGACCAGAGCGCCATCGACAAGGTCACCGAGCTGGTCTCCGACGCGGTCGAGCGGGGCGCCACCGTACTCACCGGCGGCGAGAAGCTCGACGGGGCGGGGCACTTCTACCCGCCGACGGTGCTGACCGACGTACCGCAGGATTCCCGGATGACCCACGAGGAGATCTTCGGGCCGGTGGCCCCGATCACCGTCTTCGACACCGAGGACGAGGCGGTCGCCGAAGCCAACGACACCGAGTTCGGCCTGGTCAGCTACCTCTACACGGCCGACCTGAAGCGGGCACTGCGGGTCTGCGAGAAGCTCGAGACCGGCATGATCGGCCTCAACCAGGGCATCGTGTCCAACCCGGCCGCCCCGTTCGGCGGTGTCAAGCAGTCCGGCATCGGCCGCGAAGGCGGCACCGTCGGCATCGAAGAATTCCTGGAAATCAAATACGTCGCCGTAGCCCTGTAGGGGGCGCTTCAAGATCTCTGGAATAGCGGGATCACGCGGTGAAGAAGTCGCGGAGGAGGGGGGCGATGGCTTTCGCCTGGAGCCTGTGGTTCTGGCCCTCGAGCGTACGGTGGTCGGCGTTGGGTAGCGTCTCGGCGATCGCGCGCTGGGCGTTCTGCATCCAGGTTTCGCTCTTGCCGCCGCCGACCGCGAGTACGGGCATGGTCGCGCCGTCCCACCGGCCGGCCGGAATGGGCTCGCCGGTCTGGTGCGGCCGCACGATCGTGACGTCGTACGGCAGCGTGTGCGCCACCGTCTTGAGCTGCCTCCACGGCGGCGTCAGGCGCATGATCGCGATCATGACGCCGGGCATCCCGACGAACTTCATGAACCGCTTCAGTACGTCCCCGCGGCGGTCCGCGGCGACGTCGTCCTGAAGCTGGGCGAGGAAGCCGGGATCGGCGGGCTCACGCGAGTCGTCGACGATGAACGGGGCCTCGTACACCGCCAGCTTCTCGATGGGTACGCCACTGTGGGCCGCTTCCAGGGCCAGCGCGGCACCGGAGGACTGGCCGAAGACGTACCCGGATCCGCCGGCGGCCCCGATCACGGCCGCCAGGTCCTCCACCTCGCGCCGCGGGTCGTACGGCCCGGTGTCGCCGCTGTCGCCCCGGCCCCGCCGGTCGTACGTGTAGACCGTGTAGTGGGACGCCAACTCCTTGGCGAACGGCTTCGCGGGGCCGAATCCCCGGTAGCAGAGCGCACCGTCCACAAGCACCAACGCCGGCCCCTCGCCGGTACGGGTGTAAGCGATGCTGGTGCCGTCCGCGGAAGTGACGGTCCCGGTCGTCTGGGTGAGCGTTTTCGCGGCCATCTCGTTGCCCTTCAATCGCAGCTGGACCCTGTCACCCAGATAGACCAACCCAGCACCCGAAACTCATCGCCGCCGCACTTGGTTGGCTGAGAGCGGGGCGACACGCCGAGCCGCACGGCGTGTCGCCCCGCCGTCAACCAACCAAGTGCGAAGCGTGCGGTTAGAGGGTGAGGCGGTCGACGGCGTCGGCCATGTGGGCATCGAGGAGACGCAGGGCGAGGGGCTCGTCGCCGGCCCGGATGGCGTCGACGATCTGGCGGTGCTCCTCGACCCGCTCCTCGACCCCGCGGTACGTACGCTGCAGCGCGGCCAGGCACATCCGGGTCTCGATCAGCAGGGTCTGGGCCATGCGTACCAGGCGCTTGCTGCCGGAGGCGGCGACCAGGGCCTCGTGGAACCGCAGGTCGGCGTCGGAGAGCGCGTCCTGGTCGGAGGCCGCCGCCATGTCGGCCTGCACCTCGGAGAGCAGCTCGACGGCGGCAGCCCGCAGCGTCGCGGACCCGAGGATCCGCGACAGCGCGGCGCGTTCGACGGCGGTACGCGCCAGGTAGATGTCGGACACGTCCTCGGCGGTCAGGTCGATGACGAACAGCCCACGGTGCAGCTCGCTGCGCAGCAGGCCCTCCTGCACCAGCCGCTGCATCGCCTCCCGCAGCGGGCCCCGGCTGACCGCGAACTGCGCGGCCAGGTCGGCCTCGGTCAACTGGGTGCCCGGCGCCAGCGCACCGGTCATGATCGCCGTACGCAACTGCCGGGCGATGATCCCGGCGGTCGACTCGCGGGCGACCGGCGCGATGTCGTTGATGGTCATGTGAAAACCCCGGCGGGCGTACGGAACAGGGCTCCCGCATCGTGCCAAGTCCCGGAGTATCCCGCGAGCCCCAGGCCTTCCCAGATGGTGACCTGGTTGGCGGTCAGTACGGGCTTGCCGAGCCGCTTCTCCAGCTCCGGGACCAGCCCGAACGTACGCATCGCGGTGTCGGGGACCAGCACCGCGTCGGCGTCGGGGCGGTCGTTTCCGGCCACCAGGTCCAGCACCGCGGACGCCGGCAGGTGGCCGACCTCGGCGGCGGTGTCGATGCCGTGGCTGGTCACCTCGAGCACCTCGACACCGCCGGCCGCGAGGAAGTCCACGAACTGGGTCGCGATGTCCACCGGGTAGCTCGCGGCGACGGCGACCCGCTTCAGGTCGAGCGCCCGGCAGGCGTTGACGAAGGCGAAGGACGTACTCGACGCGGGTACGCCGGCCGCCTCGGCCAGTCGTGCCGCCTGGTCGCGAGCGCCTTCCCAGCCGTACACGAAGCTGCCTGAGGTGCACGCCCAGACCACCGCGGCGGGCCGCACGGCGCGCAACCGGGCTGCCCCGTCGGCCAGCTTGTCGGCGCTGCCCAGGTCGAGCAGTTCGTCGACGGCGTGCAGGTCGGTGCCGTAGATGTGTACGACCGGCAGCCGCACTTCCTCGCCCAGCAGATGCTCGGCGAGCGGGTAGTCGTCCTCAGCCGCGTGTCCGGGGTAGATGAAGCCGACGGTGGTCACTAGGGGTTACTCCTCACGGGATTTCGGCGAGCCACATGCCGGGACCGACCACGGGCAGGTCCATCCGGCGCAGGCTGGCCCACATGGTGAGCTGGTTGGCGGTCAGGACCGGTTTGCCGAGCTGCTCTTCGAGGGGGGCGATCAGATCGTACGTCGGCAGGTTGGTGCAGCTGACGAAGATCGCCTCGGAGTCGGGCCGGTCGACCCGGTAGATGTGCTCGGCGATGGTCTGGTACGCCACTCGCCAGATGCCGCCACCGAGGCCGAGCTGGTCGCTGGCGATGGTCTCCACGCCGGTTTCGCCGAGGAAGTCGACCAGCTTGGCGGTCAGGTCGGCGTAGTAGGGCGTCAGCACCGACACCTTCTTGATGTCGAGCAGTCGCAGCACCTCGGCCAGCGCTCCCGAGGTGGTGACCGCGTCCGGCGCCCCGGCGTCGATGATCGTCTTGCGCATCCCGACCTCGGCGGCGACGCCGTGGATGAAGCTGCCCGAGGTGCACAGGTACGCCACCACCTCCGGCTCGACATGCAGCACGTCCCGAGTGGCGGCGGCGACGTGCTTGCCCTGGCTCACCAGCTCGGCCATTTCGAGGCTCACCGGCACCGGCTCGTACGGCGTACGGGCCAGGTGCAGCGAGACCTCCATCGGCACCCAGCGCCAGAGCTCCCGCTCCAGGGCCAGGTCGAACGGCGCGATCACGCCGATCCCACGCTGCGCCAGTGGGCCTTCGAAGGACGTGAAGTCCAAGCTCACCCCCCGGGGAAAACGTCCTGTGAGAGTTCTGTTACGCATGCCCCGGGATCGATCCTCGGATTGTTGACAACCATACGATCCACAATACGATCGGTCCATAGCCGAAACGGACGCGATACTCGTTCGACCCGTACCCGATATGAGGGGGCCGCACTCGTGGCAGCGACTTCCGGTCGGCCGGTGCTCGCGGTCCTCGGCGCGACCCCGCCGCCTGACTTCACCACAATCGAAAACCAGGCAGTGGTACGTCACTGCACCGACTCCTCGCTGGCTTTGTCCTTGTCGGGCGCGGATGCCCTGTTCGTGTGGGACTTCCTGTCCGACGCGCCGCGTCACGCCTGGCCGCACGCGGACCTGAGTCGGCTGCGCTGGGTGCACATCGCGAGTGCGGGCGTCGACACGATGATGTTCGACGAATTCCGGGACAGCGACGTGGTGCTGACCAACTCACGCGGCATCTTCGACGGCGCGATCGCGGAGTACGTACTCGGCCTGGTCCTGATGTTCGCCAAGGACTTCGCGGGGTCGCTGCGCTACCAGCTGGACGGCCGTTGGGTGCACCGCGAAACCGAGCGGATCGCCGGGCGTACCGCCCTGGTGGTGGGGACCGGGCCGATCGGGCGGGCGATCGCCCGGCTGCTGCGGGCCGCCGGGCTGCAGGTCGCGGGGATCGGCCGTACGGCCAGGCGCGACGACGACTTCGGTGAGATCCACACAGACCTGCACGCGCAGCTACCCTGGGCCGATTTCGTGGTCTGCGCCGCGCCGCTGACCGACCAGACCCGCGGCATGTTCGACGCGGCGGCGTTCGCGGCGATGCGGCCGACCGCCCGCTTCGTCAACGTCGGCCGCGGTGACCACGTGGTGACTCCCGACCTCGAGAAGGCGCTCGCCGGCGGCGAGATCGCCGGTGCCGCGCTCGACGTCTTCGACACCGAACCGCTGCCTTCAGGGTCTGCACTATGGTCGATGCCGAATGTCATGGTGTCCCCGCATATGTCCGGGGACTTCATCGGGTGGAGGTCGGCTCTGGCCGATTTGTTCGTCGACAACTTCCAGCGGTGGATTGCGGACGAACCGCTGCGTAACGTGGTCGACAAGCAGCTCGGCTACCCCACCGGGTCGGCCGCCCCGCCGGCGCCTGGTGCCGCCGGGCTTGCTGGGCCGGGGGACGAGTCGGATGGCTGAAAGGGAGGGCATGGGCCTCGAGAAGCACGGTGTGATGACCGCGACCGAACTGGTCGCGGCGTACTCGGCGGGGGAGCTCTCGCCGGTGGAGGCCACCAGCGAGGCGCTGCACCGGATCGAGGAGTACGACCGCTCGTTCAACGCGTACTGCCACGTCGACGCGGAAGCCGCCCTCGCGCAGGCGAAGGACTCCGAGGAGCGCTGGCAGAACGGCAACCCCAACGGGCTGCTGGACGGCGTACCCACCTCGATCAAGGACATGTTCCTGGCCGTGGGCTGGCCGACGCTGCGGGGCTCGCGCGCCGCCGACCCCAACCAGGTGTGGGATGTCGACGCCCCGGTCACCGCTCGGCTGCGTGAGCACGGCGCGGTGCTGCTCGGCAAGACCACCACCCCCGAGCTGGGCTGGAAGGCGGTCACCGACAGCCCGCTGTGCGGCGTCACCCGCAACCCGTGGCGGCCGGATCTGACCGCCGGCGGCTCCAGCGGCGGCAGCGCGGCCGCGGTCGCCACCGGCATGGGCGCCCTGTCCGTCGGTACGGACGGCGGCGGCTCCATCCGCATCCCCGCGTCGTTCTGCGGCATCGTCGGGTTCAAGCCCACGTACGGCCGGATCCCGCTATACCCGGCCAGCGCGTTCGGGGCGCTGGCCCACGCCGGCCCGATGACCTGGTCGGTGGACGACGTTGGGCTGATGCTCGACGTACTCTCCCTGCCCGACCACCGCGACCCGACCGCCCTTCCGGCCCCGTGGAGCACCTACCGCGAGGCGGTACGCCGCGACGCCCGCGGCGTACGGGCCGCGTACAGCCCCGACCTCGGGTACGTCGACGTGGACCCCGCCGTGGCCGAGATCGTCCGCGACGCGGTGAACGCCCTGTCGGACGCGGGCATCCTCGTCGAGCAGGTCGACCCCGGCTTCCGCGACCCGGTCGACGCCTTCAACACCCTCTGGTATGCCGGCGCCGCCCAGTGGCTCGACAAGTTCCCAGCCGGGTCCGAGGACCTGCTCGACCCGGGCCTCGCGGAGGTGTGGCGCCGCGGCAGGCGGTTCTCCGCCGCCGACTACCTCACCGCACAGGAACAGCGGATGGCGCTCGGCATCGAGCTGGGCGAATTCCACCAGCGGTACGACGTACTGATCACCCCGACGGTGCCGATCCCCGCCTTCGAGGCCGGCCACGACGTACCGCCCGGGAGCGGGTTCACCGACTGGCCACAGTGGACGCCGTTCACGTACCCGTTCAACCTGACCCAGCAGCCGGCGGCGAGCGTACCGGCCGGGGTCACCGACGACGGACGGCCGGTCGGACTGCAGGTGGTCGGGCCACGGCACTCCGACGATCTGGTGCTCGCGGTATGCCGCCTGCTGGAAGCCGTACGCCCCTGGCCCGTCGGCTACCCCGCGGACCCCTCGGCTAGCTGACCCTCGCGTACGTCAGACCCAGGTCGTACTCCCAGGTCGAGCCGTCGAGCGCCTTCTCCCAGCCGCCCGTGATGGTGTTGCCGTCGTCGCTGAACGTACCGGTGAAGCGCTGCGAGAAGTCCAATGGCGAGAAGTCCGGCGACGTACGCCAGAGCTGCCACACGCCGTCGGAGAAGCTCATCTGGTAGACCCGGGCGACCCCGCGCGAGTCGAAGTAGTGCTGCAGGTACGTCCCCCGGTTCGGATCGAAGCCGATGATCGCGATGCCGTGGGGGTTCGGGGCGGTTTCGGGAACCTCCCACCGCTGAATCAGGAACCGCTCGCCCGGCATCCACTCGAACCAGGCACGTCCGCGCAGGTCGGTCGGCGGAACGTTCGGAATGTCCGCCGCCATACTCCACTCACCGACAAACGGCGCGAGCTTCGTCATCGCCGAATCTTCCGCATGCTGCGCCACGTCAACCTCCCGGCGACCGTCCGGGCTCTGCTACCACACGCAGCCTAATTCCGCTCCACCCGGCCCGCAGCCCATGCGCACCAGCTCGCGATCTTGAAGCCTTGGGTGTCGAAACCCGGACTGTCGAAACCCGGACCTGGAACTTCAAGATCTCCACGAAAGTCACGCGGCGGGCTACGAGTCGAGGATGAGTTCGACCTTCTGGAATTCCTTGAGGTCGGAGTAGCCGCACTTCGCCATGGCGCGGCGGAGGCCGCCGAACAGGTTCATGAAGCCGGACGGGTCGTTGGCGGGGCCGTACAGGATCTCTTTGAGGGTGCCGAGGGTGTCGCCGGCCGGGCTGTACGTGCCGCGCGGCAGCATCGGGTGGCTGGCCGCCGAGTGCCACCAGGCGCCGCCGGCCGGAGCTTCCTCGGCGAGGGAGAGCGGCTCGCCCAGCATGACCGCGTCGGCACCGCAGGCCAGCGCCTTCGCGATGTCGCCGGAGGTCTGGATCGCACCGTCGGCGATCAGGTGTACGTACCGGCCGCCGGTCTCATCCAGGTAGTCGCGGCGGGCGGCGGCGGCGTCGGCGATCGCGGTGGCCATCGGCAGCCGGATGCCGAGGACATCCTCGGTGGTCGACCAGTCGTCGGCGCCCATGCCGACGATCACGCCCGCCGCGCCGGTACGCATCAGGTGCAGCGCCGTCTGGTACGACGTGCAACCGCCGGCGATCACCGGCAGGTCGAGATCCGCGATGAACTCCTTGAGGTTCAGCGGCTCGTCCACGGTGGACACGTGCTCGGCGGAGATGATCGTCCCCTGGATCACCAGCAGGTCGATGCCGGCGTCCAGGATCACCGGGGCGAGGGCCAGGGTGTGCTGCGGGGAGACCCGTACGGCTACGGTGTGGCCGCCGTCGCGCATCTGCTTGACCCGCTCGCCGATCAGCTCCGGCTTGATCGACTCCGCGTACGCCGCCTGCAGCCGCGGTGTCGCCGGCTGGTCCTCGGCCAGGTTGGCCAGCTCCCGCAGCACCGGCGACGGGTCTTCGTACCGGCACCAGAGGCCTTCGGCGTTGAGCACGCCGAGACCACCGAAACCGCCCAGCGCGACTGCCGTGTCCGGGCTCATCGTGGCGTCCGACGGATGTGCCACACACGGAATCTCGAAGGTGTACGCATCCAACCGCCACGCCGTGGACACGTCACTCACGTCCCGGGTACGCCGGCTCGGCGACAACGCCACCTGATCCAGGTGGTACGCCCGGCGCGCCACCTTGCCCTGCCCGATCTCCACGTCACGCACCGCGCATCCTCCTGGTGAAACTGACCGCGGAACCCTACCGCGACTGGTAGTTGGGCGCCTCGACGGTCATCTGGATGTCGTGCGGGTGGCTCTCCCGCAGGCCAGCCGCGGTGATCCGGATCAGCTGGCCGCGCTGGTGCAGCTCGGGCACGGTCTGTGCGCCCACGTACCCCATGGCCTGCCGCAACCCACCGATCAGCTGGTGCGCCACGCTGGCGAGCGG
>WNGA01000374.1_pt1 | contig 66057 bp, 46 predicted proteins | sample 5400061 | NCBI WGS metagenome assembly WNGA01 (sample SAMN13153366, study PRJNA577476) | soil metagenome | isolation source: 100 cm soil or saprolite under grassland replicate 2 | place: USA:California | collected 2016-06-15
CAGGCGATCCTCATGAGCATCTTCCGAACCTGTCAGCAGCGGATGGTCGACCCCTTCCTGGTCTTCGCCCGAATGCTCCGAAGCCCGGTCCCTCGCCCACAGCCCCTCACGCACTGAGCTGACTCCGGTAAACAATTACAAGAACACGTTGATTGAAATCGTGGCGACTCCGAAGCGCGCGCAACGGGAGATTCGCTTCCTCCTACCAATGGAGGACATCGCCTTGGGCGACTTCTCGCAGCTCATCGAGGATGCACTCGAGATGAACGGTTACGAGGTACGACCCAGAGTGGCGAAGGCACCGTAGTTGCTCAGAGGCGGCTCAACCATTATGAGCCCGCGCCATCATCAGCCCGCGGATGTATTTCAGGTTGCGGCCCATGTCCGCGGTGACCACCTTGGTCGGGCAGTCCGTCTCCAGCTCGGCCCACTCCGCGAACCCGATGTCGGCCAGGGCGGCCACCACCCCCGGGAAGTCGATCGTCCCTTCGCCCAGGTAGTGCGGGTTGTCCTTGAGGTGGACCTCGCAGATCCGGTCCTTGCCCAGCCAGCGGATCTCCTCGATCACGTTGAACCCGCCCTTGGTGGAGTTCCCCACGTCGTAGTAGGTCAGGACGGCGGGCGACTTCGTCCGCTCCATGATCCGCACGTTGTCCTTGGCGGAGATCGTGTCCTCGAGGCCGAGGATCACCCCGGCCTTCTGCGCCGCGGGTGCGATCTCCTTGAGCAGGTCGCCCACGTAGTCCATCTCCGCCGCGGTGGTGAGCGCCCCCTTGCCGAAGAAGGGCAGCAGGACCACCTTCACTCCGAGGGCCTTCGCGATCGGGATCGAGTCGGCCACCCACCGCGGACCGAGGGGATCGGACTTCAGGATGTTGCGGTGCAGGATCTCCAGGCACACGGAGGCCAGGGGCAGCCCGACCCGCTTCGACTCGTCCAGGTAGGCCTTCTGGAGGGCGGGGTCGGAGAGGGGAAGCTTGTCCGTCCCCACCCCGATGCTCACCTGGACGCCGTCGAAGCCGATCTCCTTCGCGAGGGCGACCGCGGCGACCTTGCCTTCCTGGCGAAGGTTCCAGTCGGTGACCCCGACCTTGAAGCGGGCGGCCCCGGCGGCCCGCAGGGAGCCGCCCCGCAGGAAGGCCGCGCCCCCTAGCCCGACTGCGCTCCAACCGATGAAATCCCGCCGCGTGACGTGCATGGCCTCCGCCTCCTTGGAGTGGACGGCGCATTCTAACGCGGGCCAGGGCGATGCGAGCGACCCTCAGGGAGCGCCCTGCTCGAGACCGAACTCCCGCAAGCGCTTGAGAAAGGTCGGGTAGGAAACGCCCAGGGCCGGGGCGGCGGCCGTGCGGTGGCCCTCGAATTGGCGCAGCACCCGTACCACATAGGCCCGCTCGATCTCTTCCAGGGCCGGGGGCGTGCCGTCGGCCCGCAGCCCGATCCCGAAGAACGAGGCATCCGGAGTCTCCGGGCGGCTGCGGTCGGGCAGAACGATGTCGTGCTCCGTGACCTCCGGTCCCGCGGCCAGGATCACCGCCCGCTCGATGATGTTCCGCAGCTCGCGGACGTTGCCCGGGTAGTCGTAACCCCGAAGCTTCTCCAGGGCTCGCCGGGAGAGGCTCAGCGAGCGCTTGCGGAGCCGGTCCGCGAAGTGGGCGGCGAAAGCGCGCGCCAGCTCGGGGATGTCCTCCGGCCGGCCGGTCAGGGGAGGGAGCACCACCACGAACACGGCCAGGCGGTGGTACAGGTCCTCCCGGAAACGCCCCGTCTTCACGAGGCCCTGGATGTCCTGGTTCGTGGCCGCCACCACCCGCAGCTCCACCGCGACCTCGCGCTGGCCGCCCAGGCGGCGGAACCGCATGGTGTCGAGGAACTTCAGGAGCTTGGCCTGGGAGCGGAGCGGCAGCTCGGTGATCTCGTCGAGGAACAACGTCCCCCCCGCTGCCATCTCGATGAGGCCCCGGCGCGTGGTCTTGGCGTCGGTGAACGCGCCCTTCTCGTGGCCGAACAGCTCGCTCTCCACGAGGTCGTCCGGCAGGGCGGCGCAGTTCACCTCCACGAACGGCGCGTCCTGGTCCCCCGCCGACCCGGTGAGAGCGTGAAGCGTCTCCGCCGCCTTCTGCTTGCCGACTCCGGACGCGCCGTGGACCAGAACCGGCGTGAGGGGACTCCGGCTCACGCTGCGCAGCCGATCCATGACCTCGCGCATGGCGAGGCTTCGCGGCTCCACGGTGGGAGGGCCGGCGGCGCTGTTCCGCGCGATCTCCAGGCGGTCCTTGAGCCCCCGGGTCTCCAGGACCTTCCGAAGCTTCACGATCAGGTCGGTGAGCTGCACCGGCTTGGTGAGGTAGTCGGAGGCCCCGGCCTTGAGGGCTTCGACGGCGTTCTCCACGTCGCCGTTAGGCCGTCACCACGATCACCACCGTGGCCGGGGCCAGATCTCCCGCGAGGGCCTTCAGGAAATCGATCCCGTCTCCGTCGGGCAGGCGGCGGTCGATCACCAACACGTCGGGGGCGGCGAGGTCGATTTCGCCCTTCGCCCGCTTCAGGCTCTCGACCGTGCGGACCTCGAAGCCCTCGGAGGAAAGGGCCTCCTCGGCCAGGACCCGGAACACGGCCTCGTCATCCACCACCAGCACGCTGGGGTTCATGGCCCCTCCAAGGGAAGCGTCATGCGGAAGTCGGCTCCGGCAGGCGAGGCCTCGAGGACGAGGTCCCCGCCGTGGGCGCGCGCGATGCGGCGTGAGAGGGCGAGACCGATCCCGACTCCATTCGGCTTGCCCGTGACGAAGGGCTCGAAGAGACGGGGGCGGATCCCCCGCGAGACCCCGGGGCCGTTGTCGGCCACCCGGACCTCGGCCCTTCCCTCTCGCCTCCGGACCTCGACCACCACCCGGGGCGGGTCGTCACCATTGCCCGCGAACTCCAGCGCGTTGCCCACGAGGTTGGCGACCACCACGTGCACCAGCGACGGGTCCGCCTTGACGCGGACGGGCGCGCCCGGAGAGACGACCTCGAGCCGGGCCCCGCGCCCCTCGGCGGCGGGGCGGTGCAGGTCCGTCACCTTCGCCACGAACTCGGCCAGGTCGAGGAGGGTGGGACGGGGCACCACCCCCTTCGAGAAACCGAGCAACTCGGTGGTGAAGCCGGCCAGTCGTTCGATCTCGCTGCGCAGGCTCGCCAGCACCCGGCCCTGCCGGGCCCCGATGTCGCGGTCCGCGCGCACGATCAGGTCGAGCCCCACCCGTATGCTGTTGAGCGAGTTCTTGACCTCGTGGGCGATGAGGTCCACCGCCTCTCCGAGGGAGCGCAGGCGCTCGCTGCGGAGCAGGTCCTCTTCGGCGCGGCGGAAAGTCACGAGGGAGCTCCGGAGCACGAGCACGAGGCCCAGGAGGGGCACCGAGGCCAGGGTGAGCCCGAGTAAGAGCCGGGTGCGAAGGCGCTCCCGGGCGGGGCCGAAGATCGAGTCGGCGGGTGAAAAGCAGAGCAGTCGGAGGTCCGTCCCCTCCACGAGCACTCCCACCACCACGGCCGCGGACCCCGCGATCGTCATCTCCTCCACGAAAGGCTCGGGATGGGCGCCCAGGACTCGCGCGAGCGACCGGCGGTCCGGGAGGCCCGCCGATTCGGAGGGAAAGACCATGATCCCGTCCGACGCCACCAGGGCCAGCCGGGCGCCGGCGTCGGGACCCGTGAAGGGATCGAGGGTGTGGCTCAAGACGAGGTGGACCGCCCCCACGAGGGCCCCCACCGAGCGGCCGTTCCTCACCACCGGGGCGGCGACGTAGAGCACGGCCGGTCCCACCGAAGGCATCCTCGGGAAGACCAGCCGCCCGGAGGGCGCGTGGCGCAGGGCCTCGATCAGGGCGCTGCCCTCCGGCCATCCCTGCGGCAGGAAGTCCTCCGGCTCCGACCAGATCCGCCCCGCGTCCTGCCCGAGGATCGCCACCCCCTTGAAGAGGGCGCTCTTCTCGTGGGCCTGCCGCAGGAGGCCGCGCTCGGGCACCGGGTTCTCGTCGAGGGTGTCCACCTCGGAGCGCAGGCCCAGCCGCGTCAGCTCGTCGCCCAGCAGGTCCAGGTGGCGCGCGAGGCCCTGGGCACGGAGCCGGGTTTCCAGGGAAAGGCGCGCCCGCGCCTCCTCGTACTGGTGCGTGCGGTCGCTGGCCAGGGTGGCCACGAGGAGCGCCACCCCGATCGCGGCGGTGGCCAGGTAGAGAGCCATGGCCGCTCGCGCAAAACGGGCGTGCGCGGCGGCCAGGGCGGTCTCCGGAGACGCGCCGCCCCCGGCCGCGGCGCGATCCCCCATCATGCGATGGTGGGCGAGGGCAGCGGCGCGCGGCGCAGGAAGCGCTCCCGCACTCGCCGCGACCAGTAGTAGGTCACGGGGAGCACGATCAGGGTGAGGGCGGCGGCGGAGACGGTGCCCGCCACCACCACCACCGCGATGGGCCGCTGGGTCTCGCTCCCGATGTCGTGGGAGAGGGCCGCCGGCAAGAGACCGAGGGCGGCCAGGAACGCGGTCATCAGCACCGCCCGCAGCCGGTCGTGCGCCCCCCCCACCACCGCCTCCCCCCGCTGCTCGCCCCGCGCGAGCCGGGCGTGGATGGCCGACAGCATCAGGACGCCGTTGAGCACCGCCTGGCCGAGCAGGGCGATGAAGCCGACCGCCGCCGAGACCGAGAGCGGCATGCCGGCCAGGGCGAGGCCGAGGACGCCCCCGATGAGGGCCAGGGGGACGTTGAGGAGGACCATCAGCGAGTCCTGGATGGAGCCGAACTCCGAGAAGAGCAGCAGGAACGTGATGATCAGGGCGAGGGGGATCACGAGGCGGAGGCGGGCCATCGCCCGCTCCTGGTTCTCGAACTCCCCTCCCCAGGTGATCTCGTACCCGGCGGGCAGGGGGACCGCCCCCGTCACCTTCGCCCGCGCCTCCCGGACGAAGGACCCCATGTCGCGATTGCGCACGTTCATGCGCACGCCCACGTAGCGACGGCCGTTCTCCCGGGTGATGGCGGCCCGGCCCGAGCCCATCCGCACGTCGGCCACCGCGGAGATGGGAACCAGGGCACCGTCCTTCAGGGGCAGCCGGATGTCGCGGATCGAACCCACGTCCTCACGGGTGGTCCGGGGCAGGCGCACCGTCACGTCGAAGCGCTTCTCGCCTTCCCACAGCTCGGAGGCGGGGTGGCCGGCCATCGCAGTCTCAATGTAGTCCTGGACCTCGCCCAAGTCGAGGTCGTAGCGGGCGAGAGCCGCGCGGTCGAGGCGCACCGCGATCTGCGGCATCTCCCCCGCTTTCACGATCCCGAGGTCCGCCGCCCCCGGCACGCGCGCGATCGCGTCCTGGGTCTTCTCCGCCGCCCGCTGGAGCGCGTCCAGGTCGTCGCCGTAGATCTTCACCGCGATCTGCCCGAACTGGCCCGAGATGTTCTCGTTCACGTTGTCGCGGATGGGCTGGGAGAAGTTGTACTCGATCCCCGGGACCTCCTGCAGGTTGCGCTCCATCTCGGCCACCAGGACGTCGAGCGAGCGCGTGCCCGGCCGCCACTCGCGGAGCGGCTTGAGCTTGATGAAGACCTCGAAGTTGTTGGGCAGGGTGGGGTCGGTCCCGTCCTCGGGCCGGCCGAGCTGGGAGAGCAGCTCGGTCACCTCGGGAGTGCGGGCCAGGCGCTCCTTGAGTTTCGGGGCGAGCTTGCGTCCTTCCGTGAGCGAGATGTTGCCGGGCAGGGTGAAGGTGGCGTAGAGGGCTCCCTCGTTCAGCTCCGGCAGGAACTCCGAGCCGAGGCGCGGCAGCAGGACGAGGGCGGCCGCGAGACAGCCGCCGGCCAGGGTGAGGACGGGACCTGGGTTCGCCATGGCGAAGGCGAGGGTCGGCTCGTAGGCGCGACGGAGGAAGCCCAGGAGCGGGGAGTCGGGGAGCGGCCCTTTCGCCTTCCGGAGCGCGGCGAGCACGAGCACGGGCACCAGGGTGAAGCTCATCACGAGCGCCCCCACGAGGGCGCTCACCACCGTGTGGGCCATGGGGCCGAAGATCCGGCCCTCCACCCGCTGCAGCGAGAAGATGGGGAGGTAGGCGGCGATGATGATGAGCAGGGCGAACAGGGTGGGGCGCGCGACCTCCCCCGCCGCCCGGAGGGTCCGCCCGGCCAGGGTCGCGGCGTCCCTCCCCGGCTCCACGCGATGGAAGAGGTGCTCCACCAGGATGACGGCTCCGTCCACGATGATCCCGAAGTCGACCGCTCCCATGGACAGCAGGTTCGCGGACATCCCGCGGGAGTGGAGGTAGAGGAAGGAACCGAGGAGGGACAGCGGGATGACCGCGGCCACGATCAGGGAGGCCCGCAGGGAGAGCATGAAGACGAAGAGCACGGCGATGACGAGGACCGCCCCCTCGGCGAGGTTGCGGAAGACGGTCTTGAGGGTGGTGTCCACGAGGTCGGTCCGGTCGTAGAAGGGGCTGATCGCGATCCCCGGGGGGAGCGCGCGGTCGTTCAGCTCCTTCACGCGCTCCCGCAGGGCGGCCAGGACCACGGACGGGTTCTGTCCGCGCCGCATGAGGACGATCCCCTCCACCGTGTCCTCGTCGCCGCCCCGGGTCACGATCCCCTGGCGCGGCGCGTAGCCCACCCGCACCGTGGCCACGTCCTTCACGGTGACGGGCACCCCTTCGTGGATGGCCACCCTCACCTGCTCGATGTCGGAGAGCTGCTGGAAGATCCCCAGGCTGCGGATCACGAACATCTCGGAGCCGCGCTCGATGTAGCCGCCGGTGGCGTTGGTGCTGGCCTTCCGGAGGGCGGCGAAGACCTCCGAAAGGCCCACGCCGAGGGAGGCCATCCGCGCGGGGTCCGGCTCCACGTGGACCTGGCGCAGGAGCCCTCCGTACGAGACCACATCGGCCACTCCGGAGACCTGCAGGAGACGCGGCCGCACCACCCAGTCCTGCAGCGTGCGCAGGGTCATGGGATCGGCGCCCATCCCTGCCATCGTGTAGCGGTAGACCTCGCCGATGGGAGTGGCCATGGGCCCGAGGCTGGGTTGCACCCCCGAGGGCAGCTCCGCCTGGCCCACGCGCTCCAGGACCTGCTGCCGGGCGACCAGGGGATCGACGCCGTCGTCGAAGGTCAGGGTCACGAAGGAGAGACCGAAGAGCGAGATGCTGCGCAGCCGGAAGAGCCCGGGGGTCCCGTTGAGCGCCCGCTCGAGGGGGATCGAGATCCGGCGCTCGACCTCCTCGGTGGGCTGGCCGGGGAACAGGGTGATGACCTGGACCTGGGTGTCCGTGGGATCGGGGAAGGCCTCGACCGTGAGGTTGGAGAACGCGTACGCGCCCCCGCCCGCGACGACGGCGGCCAGGACGAAAGGGGCGATGCGGTTGTCGAGCGAGTATTTCAGGAGGGCGTCGAGCACGCTCACTCGCCCAGGCTGAGCTGGTTGTCGAGCAGGATCGCCCCTTCCTCGACCACGGTCTCCCCGCGCGCGAGGCCGCTCAGCACGGGCACGCGCCCCTCGCGTACGGAGCCCGTCGTGACCTCCCGGCGCGCGAAACGTCCCGACGGGTCCTGGACGTAGACGTACTGGTGCTCTCCGTCGGAGACGAGGGCGGAGGCGGACACTTCGAGCGCCCCCGCCCGCCGGGGGCTCAGGGCGAAGCGGACCCGGGCGTAGACGTTCGGCTGCAGGAGCCCCGCGGGGTTGGCGAGGCCCACCCGGATCGGCAGGGTGTGCCGGTTGGGGTCGACCACGGAGGAGACCATGTCGACCGTCCCGTCGATCTTCAGGTCCGGCAGCGAGGGGCTCGTGACCTGGGCGGAGGCACCCTTCTGGATATCCGCGGCGTCCGCCTCGAACAGGTCCGCCACCACCCAGACCGAGGAGAGGTCGGCCACGACCATGAGGACTCCGCTCCCGTCGGGAGACACCTGCTGGTCCACGAGCACGTTCTTCTCCACCACCACCCCCGCCCGGGGCGCGGTGACGGTGAACCCGCCCTCTCCATGCGAGGCCACCTTGAGCGAGCCCAGCTTGGCGTCGGCGAAGCGAAGCGAGACCTCGGCCTGCTTGAGCTGCTGGGTGGCCAGGAGCTCCTCCTTGGCGGGCACGGCCCGGCTCGCCACCACCGCCCGGACCCGCACGAGGGTGGCGCGGGCGGACTCCAGATCCACCACCGCCTTCTCCCGGCTGGCCAGGAGCTCGGCGATGTCGCGGCTGGCCACGGAGAAGAGCGGATCCCCCACCCGGGAAGCGCGCGTCTGATCGATGCTGATCCGGGCCGGCACGGGGTCGGTCCAACGGCCCCCCGCCGCGCCCACCGTGCCCAGTCGCACGAACCGCCTTGCGGGGCCCCCGGGGCCAGCGCGATGATCCCCTTGTCCACCTGGATCCCCGGGGCCGGGGAAGCCGCCGGGAGGCCGGCCGGCGTGAAGCGCGCCGCCAGTCCGATCACGACAAGGCTCAAGCCCCCGGCCGCCCCCCAGGACCAGCGCCGCTGCGTCACCGTCGCGCCCATGAGTCTCCTTCCCGCTGGCGCACGAGGTCCGCGTCGAGGCCGAGGGCCTGCCGCAGCTCGTTCCGGGCCGAGAAGGCCCCGTAGGCCAGCTCCATGACCTTGAGCACCAGGTCGGTGTGGGTGCGGCGCGCGAGCAGCAGGTCGGTCATGCTGAGCTCGCCCTGGTTGAAGGCCGCGACCGTGGAGTCCAGGACGCGCTTCGAGCGCGGCAGCGCGCCTTGCCGGAGTTGCCGCAGCGTCCGCTCGAGGGTGGCGCGACGCTCCAGGAGGGCGGTCACGTCGGAACGCGCCCGGGACAGGGCGGCCGCCGCCGTCTGCTCGAGCTCCACCGCCCGCAGCTCCGCCCGCGCGGCATCGTGCTGGCCGTGGTCGAAGACGGGCAGGCTGAGCGAGAGGCCGAAGGCCAGCGAGCGGGGCTGGTCGCCGGAGATGACGAGCCGGTCGCGGGTGTAGCCCACGCTCGGGCTGGGATCGGGAATGGCCCGGCGCCGCGCCAGGGTCGCGTCTTCTTTCGCGGACCGGCCGAGGAGCTGGAGGGCCCGGATGTCGGGGCGGGCGAGTCCCGTGACGCCGGGAGACGGCGGCGCCTCCGGCACCTCCGCCGCCCCATCCAGGCTCGAGAGCTCGGCCCCCGCGGGATCGCACTCCGCGGTGAGGACCGCCCGGCACACCGCCAGCGTGACCCCGTACTCGCTGCCGTTCTGCTCGATCTCCGCCTCTAGAAGCTCGGTGTCGGTGCGCAGTCGATCGAGGTCGTTCCCGGAGAGATCGCCGTGCTCGAAGCGGGTCTGTTGCAGCTCCAGGATCCGGTGCGAGTCGACTCGGCTCTCTTGGAGCGCGGCCTGCCGGCTCCCGAGATAGGCCACGCGCCCGAGGGCCTGGCGGGCCTCGGCGATCCTGCCCGCCACCGCGTCGAGGTAAGGTCTCGTGCCCCGAGTCGAGCCGCAGCCGGGCGGAGGCGATGCGCGGGCCCCGCTTTCCCAGCTCCACGGTCTCGCTGACGGTCGCGCTCCAGATCGCGGTCTCGGCGAGGCCGAGGCCAAGGGGGTTCGTCTCCCCGACCGTGACGTCGGCGAGACCCAGGCTCAGCGAAGGGTTGGGAAGGAGCCGGCTCTGCGCGAGCTCGGACCGGGACTGGCCGAGGCGCGCCACGGCCGCGCGCAGGTCGGGGCTCTTCCGCTCGAGCCAGGCCGTAAGGGCCTCCGGATCCGCGAGCATCTCCCCCACCCGCACGCGGTCATCCGCCACCGCGTCCGCGTAACCAAGCAGGGTGAGGACGAACGGCAGGGCCAGCAGGCCGCGGGGGATCGAGATGGTATGACGTTGGCGAAGAATCATCCGCCGCTGGCCCCCCGGGGCGCCCCGGAGGCAGGGCGACCCGGTATTGTGTCGGCAGGAAGCGTGCCAGAGGCTCTCCCGGACGAAGTCGTTGATCAGCGAAGGCCTGCTCCGGCGGGCAGCCGCCCGGCGGGCGGTTTCTCGCAAGCGGCACCACAAGAATCTTTCCGCGGACGTGACACCGGTTTCAGAATCTGCGGTCCCACTCAGGCTCCGCTCGCGTTAGAATTCGCAGGCGCGACCCGGAGAGAAGCCGACCAACATCAGCCGAAGGAGAGACGAATGTCCGTTCGCGCCCCCGCCGTTCGTCCGACGCCGAGCGCGCTCATCGCCCAAGCCTTCACTCAATAAGGAGTCCGTCCATGAGCGATCTGTACCAACCCAAGCCCGAGCACAAGTTCACCTTCGGCCTCTGGACCGTCGGCAACCCCGGCCGGGATCCCTTCGGGGAGCCGGTTCGGCCCGTCCTGAGCCCGGTGCAGCTCGTGCACCTCCTGGCCGAGGTCGGCGCCTACGGCGTCAACTTCCACGACGACGACCTCATTCCCATCGCCGCCACTCCCGGCGAGCGCGAGAAGATCGTGAGCGACTTCAAGAAGGCGCTCCAGGCCACCGGCCTCAAGGTGCCGATGGCCACCACCAACCTCTTCGGCGATCCCGCGTTCAAGGACGGGGCCTTCACCGCGAACGACCCGCGGGTGCGCGCGTACGCGCTCTCGAAAACCATGCGCAACATCGACCTCGGGGTCGAGCTGGGGGCCAAGGTCTACGTCTTCTGGGGCGGCCGCGAGGGGGTGGAGACCGACGCCAGCAAGGACCCGCTGGAGGCCCTGAAGCGCTACCGAGACGGCCTGAACTTCCTCACCCGCTACGTGAAGGACCAGAAGTACGACCTGGTATTCGCGCTGGAGGCCAAGCCGAACGAGCCGCGGCACGACATCTACCTCCCCACGACCGGCTCCATCCTGGGCTTCATCGAGACCCTCGACCACCCCGAGATGGTGGGGGTGAACCCCGAAGTGGCCCACGAGCACATGTCGGGCCTCAACTTCATGCACGCGATCGCCCAGGCCTGGGACGTGAAGAAGCTCTTCCACATCGACCTCAACGACCAGGCCTTCGGCCGCTACGATCAGGACCTGCGCTTCGGATCCCACAGCCTGAAGTCCTGCTTCTTCCTGGTGAAGTTCCTGGAGGACGTGGGCTACGCGGGCAGCCGCCATTTCGACTCCCACGCCTACCGCACCGAGGACGTGGAGGGAGTGAAGGACTTCGCCCGGGGCAGCATGCGGAGCTACCTCATCTACAAGGAGAAGGCGAAGCGCTGGAACCAGGACAAGGAGATCCAGGGGTTGATCCGGGAGGCGTCCGCGGTCCCCACGGACCACCTGCCCAAACTGAATGGGTACAGTCGGGCCACGGCCGACGCCCTCAAGGGCTTTGCCTTCGACCGCAAGGCCCTCGGAGCCCGCGGCCTCGCCTACGAGCGGCTCGACCAGCTCACGGTCGAGGTGATCCTGGGCGTGCGCTGAGAGCAGGCGCGAAGGTGACGGGGACACGGCGCCGGCGAATGCACGGGGTCCGGCCCCTCGCGGTAGCCTGGCTCGCCGCCGCTGCGGTGGCGGCCCAGACGCCTCCCGACGCCCCCGCGCCGGTCGAGCGCGCCGACGACCTGACCTGGAAGCTCACGGGCTCGCTGTACCACATCCCCGGCGACGTGAATCTGGACCTGAACGTGCGCCACCAGATGGGCTCGGTGGGTGGGTGGCTGGGCCTCTTCCACGACCCGCACGTCGATACCGTCGCCCGCGTGGGCCTGGAGTACGACGGGAAGCGCGGGCCCGTCCTCTTCGTCCCCACTCTCCAGCTCGCCAGCAACGGGCTCAAGGCCGGCCAGATCTACCTGGAGATCGGGGGGCAGAGCTACGGGATCGTCGGCCTCTCACGCACGAACCTGCGCCCGTTCTACAACCTGTCCTTCGACCCCAACGAATCAGTCCAGCTCGGGCTCGGCCGCCACCTGAGCCGCTACGACAAGGTGTACGCCTTCACGATCTTCGACGTACGGCTCCACACCGGGCAGCAGGACACGCACCTCCTCTGGCGGCGCCGCCTCGGGCCGACCGTGGGCCTCACCCTGGACGGGCTCTACAAATCGGGGCGCATCGATTCCGGCCGCTCGGTGCACGCGCTGGGCATCGGGGCCTACCTGGACCGGCCCCGCTGGTTCGCCAAGGCCTACTACGACCCCTACTCGAACTTCTCGAGCGACACCATGCTCCGCCTCGGCATCGGCGGCAAGTTCTAGGCGGCCCTGCGAAGGGAGTTGGGACCATGCGGCGGCTCTTCCTCGGCATCGACGTCTCCACCACGGGGGCCAAGGCGCTTCTCGTCGACGAGAGGGGCGCGGTGGCCGCGAGCGCCACCACGCCCCTCACCCTCTCCACCCCGAAGCCCCTCTGGTCCGAGCAGGACCCCCGCGAGTGGTGGTCCGGGACCACCGCCAGCATCAGCCGCGCCCTCGCCGAGGCCGGAGCGAGCGCGGCCGAGGTGGCCACGGTCGGCCTCACCGGCCAGATGCACGGGCTCGTGCTGCTCGACGGCTCGCACGAGGTGCTCCGTCCGGCCATCCTGTGGAACGACCAGCGGACGGGCGCGCAGTGCGATCTCATCCGCACCCGCATGGGGGGCCGGGCCCGCCTGGTGAAGGTCACGGGCAACGACGCCCTCACCGGCTTCACCGCCCCGAAGATCCTCTGGGTACGTGAGCACGAGCCCGCGGTGTATGCCAAGGCCCGCCTCGTCCTGCTTCCCAAGGACTACGTGCGCCTGCGCCTCACCGGGGCCGCGGCCATGGACAAGGCGGACGGCTCGGGAACGCTCCTCTTCGACCTGGGCCAGCGCGGCTGGTCCAAGGAGGTGCTGGAGAAGCTGGAGATCCCGGCGGAGTGGCTGCCCCCCACTTACGAGGGCCCGGAAGAAACCGGCCGCGTGACCGCGTCGGCCGCGGCCGCAACCGGGCTCCGCGAGGGGACACCCGTCGTCGCCGGAGGGGGCGACCAGGCGGCGGGCGCCGTCGGCGCGGGCGCGGTCCGGCCGGGCGTGGTCGCCCTGACCCTCGGCACGTCGGGCGTCGTGTTCGTCACCACCGACCGCCCGCTCGTCGAGCCCGACGGCCGCCTCCACGCCTTCTGTCACGCGGTTGCCGGCAAGTGGCACTTCATGGGCGTGACCCTGTCGGCGGCGGGCAGCCTGCAGTGGTACCACGACACCCTGGCCCCCTCCGAGAGCTTCGAGGGGCTCGCCGGCGAGGCCGCGCAGACCCCGGCGGGGAGCGAAGGGCTCGTGTTCCTGCCGTACCTCTCGGGCGAGCGCACCCCCTACCCCGACCCGCTGGCCCGCGCGTCCTTCGTCGGCCTCACCGTCCGACACCGGCGGGCCCACCTGACCCGCTCGGTCCTCGAGGGCGTGGCCTTCAGCATGCGCGACTGCTTCGCCCTGCTGAAGCAGGCCGGGGTCGGTGACGTGCGCCAGGTGCGAGTGGCGGGCGGCGGCGCCAGGAGCACGCTCTGGCGGCGGATCTGCGCCAGCGTCCTCGGGGTCGAGCTGGTGACGGTCAACAGCACCGAGGGCGCGGCCTACGGCGCCGCCCTGCTCGCGGGAGTCGGAGCCGGGGCCTGGCCGAGCGTGGAAGCGGCCTGCGACGCGGCCATCGCGGTCACCGGCCGCGACGAGCCCGACGCGGCCTGGGTCAAGGCCTACGACGCCCTCTACCCGCGCTACCGAGAGCTGTACCCGGCCCTCAAGCCGACCTTCGATGCCCTCGGCGCGGAGTGAGCGTCAGGGGAGCTTGAGGTACTCCTCGGGGACGGGGCTGAAGCCCCAGTCGCGGAGCTGGCGGGCCCAGCCGCCCAGGTTCTCGCGGGAGACCCGCACGAGCTCCATGGGGATGGGACCGGACACGTCCTTCTTGAAATGGACCTTGTCCACGATGGTCCGGACGCAGACGGCGCCCCACTGGTAGACGGGCTGCGCCAGCAGCACGGCGATGCCCTTGTCCACGTACGGCAGCTCTTCGGGCAGAGCATCCACGGCCACGACCTTGAGGTTGCGTGTCTGCAGATCCTCCTGAAGGCGTGCGCTGAGGTCGGACTTGAAGAGCGGCCAGCCGCCGACCATGGCCCAGCCCTTGAGGTCGGGGGTCGCCGCGTTGACCTTCAGCACCTCCTCGGCGGCGTCGTAGGGCCTCTCGAGGTGATGGATCTCCCCGACGATCTTGATGCCTGCATGGCGAGCGGCCGCCTTCTTGACCCCGGCCACCCGCTTCTTGATGTTCGGGGCGTCGGGGTTCCCGCCCAGGATGGCCACCTTGCCCGTCCCGCCGAGCAGCCCCGCCAGCTCCTCGAGCACCATCTCCCCCGCCTTGGCGTCGTCCACGCCGTAGTGGGCGAAGCGCTTCGATTCGGGCAGGTCCACGTCGAAGGTCATGACCGCGATCCCCTTGGCCACCGCCTCGTTGATCGCCTTCGTGAGGGTGACGGCCTCGGAGGCGGAGATCGCGATGCCCTGGACGCCCTGCTGGACCGCGATGGCGACCCGCTTCACCTGCAGCGCCGGGTCCTCGCCGGGAGGCGTCATGACCATGACCTCGATGGGGATTCCGAGCTTGCTCGAAAGCTCCTTGGCCGTCTCCTCGGCGCCGCGGTGGGCCGCGAGGAAGACGGGGTTCGCGTAGCTCTTGCCGATGAAGACAATCTGGAGGGGCGCGGGAGGCTCCTGCGCAACCGCGCCTCCCTGAACGAGCACCAGCGCGGCGGCCAGGACGCCGATGGCTTTCTTTCGCATGGGTGCGCGCACTCTACCTCCGGGTCCTGCAGCAGGTCAAGGTCTATGGGGATCAGAGAGAATCCTTGCCAGGGCGTCGGGCAGTATGTCAACGTCCTTCCCGCTCAAGGCCGTCGTGACCCTGCCCCGCTTGTCCACGATAAAGACCGTGGGCAGAACCAGGCCTGATCTCCCTAGGCTCCGGGTGAGCGCCTCCAGTTGGTCATAGGCGGGCTCGTCCACCAAGAGAATCGGGAAGGTGATCTTGGCCTCGGCCACGAAGGACTTGACCGCCTCTCGTTCGATCTCTTCCGGGATGTGGATGGCAATGCCTACGGCGGACAGGCCGCGGGTTCCCTGCTCGCGCACGAGATCCTGGATCATGCGCATGTCCACCCGACAGGGAGGGCACCAGGCCGCCCAAAGAGCCACGAGATTCACTTCCGCGTCGAGCTTGAGAACCTGGGGCGAACCGGTTCCCAGGCTCGCAAGCGTGAGGCTGGGAAAAACAGGATTCTCCCGAGGCGGATCGGGTTCGTGTTGAGCGGTCTGTTCGAAGACGTCCGCTCGAGGATTGTAGGCTGACCACACGTGCCATTCGACCGAATAGCCGTCCAATGGCTTGAGGCGCTCCCCTCGCAGAAGACCGTCGACGGCATCGCCCTCCCAAGACCAGAGGCTGCCCGTCTCGTCGTCGATCATCACGCCTTGGGCAGGGGAAGAGCGACGGAAGGTAAAGCGCCGGCCCTTGAGCCCGCGTTCGTACCCCGCCGCCTCCACACCTCCCCGGACGACGATGACGACGGGCGTCTGCCCGACTTGGTCGTTGACCACGCCCCCCCGGGCTCCCACGCTCAAGAACGGATAGGACTTCGCGCCTTCTGCGCTTTCGACCCCGTACACGAGCGCGTTCTCGGGAAGACGTGGATCCCAGGTCTCGATGGTCGCGCCCATCTCGCTCACGATCCCCCATTTTCCGTAGGTGTACCAGGACCCATGCCCGCCTCGGCGGCCGGGCTGCGCCCAGACCACGTCCGTCTCCGGGTGGCGGCTCACCCATTGGTCCCAGTGCGTGACGGAGAGCGAAAGGCGATCGAGCTTCTGGCCGACGAGCGGCCCCTCGATCGCCCGGCCGCTGAAGGGAGCCCAGAGCGTCCTGGTCTCGCGGTCCCGGAGGAGGATGGTCCCGTTGTAGACGCCCGCCACCTCCAGGGAGAGGACGCGTCCGTTGCGCTCGCGGCGAAACGCCCCGCCCCCCGAGCACTGCTCGCAGAAGGCGACCGCGACCGGCGTGCGGCCGATCGTGTCGTTGACCACGTGGAAGTTCTTCAGGATCCACGCCGGATAGGCGCGGGCCCACCCTGACACGACGACACCCAGTACGAGGTCTTCGTCGCGCATGTGGGTGGCGCTCGCAGCGGGCCGGTATTCCGGGTGGTCCAGGGGGGGCATCTGGGTCGCGATGTCCTTCCCCCGGAGCCGCTCGGACACCTGTCCGGCGGCGCAGATCGGAGCGGCCGCGCACAGCAGGAGGACGACTCCGGCCAAGACCCTGGCCATCACGATCGGGAGTCCTGCCGCACGATCCCGGAATACGCCAACCATCGGGAGGTCGATTGTCGCATCGGGAAGGGGGCAGAGAAACGCGGAGGGGCCCCGAAGGGCCCCTCCTCACGAACGCGTCGGAGAACGCTCCGCGGGCCCCGACCGATCGCCTAGAACTGGAACCGGAGCGCGAACTGGATGTTACGCATCTGGTTCTGGGCCGCCGTGCCGGAGATCTTCCCCGCGTTCGGCCGGAGGTCCCCGGGGACGCCGACCGTGCTGTCGGGCTGTCCGAGGTTCACGTGGTTGAAGACGTTCACGACTTCCATCCGGAACTCCAGGTTGGTCGACCCGCCGGTGCGGAACCGCTTGAAGAGCGAGGCATCGACGTTCCAGAACCCTGGACCCGTGAGGGAGTTGCGCTCCATGTTGCCGAAGGTTCCCTTGGCGGGACGGCCGAACGCGCTCCCCGACGAGCCGATGGGCGTGGCGTTGAACCACTGGTCCTGCGTCTTCGGGCCGGAGGGGTCGCCGACGAGGTCCGGACGCCCCGGCCCCACGTCCCGGTCGTTGCCGGAGCCGGCGTAGCCCACGCTGAAGGGCAGGCCGCTCTGGATGTAGACGTTGGTGTTGACCTGCCAGCCGCCCACGATGGCATCGGCCAGGCCACTGGCGTCCGAGGCGAACTTCTTCCCCTTGCCGAACGGCAGCTCGGCCAGGGCGGACACCACGAAGTTGTGAGTGCGCTGGAACGGGTTCAGGCCGTAATTCAGGTTCGGGTCGATGAAGAAGTAGCTGCCGTCGTTGTTCTTCGCCCGCTGCAGGGTGTAGTGGGCGAGGAGTGACCAGCCTCCGGAGAAGCGCCGCGTGATCTTGGCCTGGAGAGACTGGTAATCTGTCTTGCCGCAGTCGCAGAAGTAGTTGATGCCTTGCGTCCAGCCGAACGCCCCGCCGTAGTTCCCGAAGCCGCCGTCGGCGCCGTTGGGCGCTCCCGCGATCGGTCCGCTGAAGAAGGGCCGGCGCTGGTTGGTGTTCAGGTTCGGGTAGCCCACCAGGGTGGGGTCGTTGTAGTTGCCGGACGGGCCGTTGCCGATGAACGCGCGGTTGCTGTGGTTGCCCACGTAGGCCAGCTCGGCTGAGATCGTGTTCGTGACCTCGCGCTGGACGGTGACGTTCCAGGCGTCCAGGGCGGGCACGTGCTGCTTATCGGGGAGCAGGCGCGCGGAGACGCCGTTCGGCAGCGCGAACCGTCCGTTCGACCCGGGGGTGACGAAGACGGGGGCCGGAGGCCCCTGCGCGAGGGTGAACACGGAGTCGAAGTTGTTCGGGGGATTCAACTCCTGGATGGAGAGTACGGGCAGGTTCTGCGTCACCGCGTGGCCGAAGATCGAGCCGAACACGCCGGTGTCATAGCTTCGGCCGTAGCCGGCGCGGACGACCGTCTTTTCGTTGAGCTGGTAAGAGACGCCGATCCGCGGGGCCCAGTTCACCGTATTCTTGACGTTGCCGGCGAGGTTGATGTCACCCACGCCGCCCACGCGGATCTGGCCCGTGTTGATGTCGAGCCAGCCACCGTTGCCCGCATCGTTGACGGTCTGCGGGTTGTAGATGTCGGCCCGGAGGCCGTAGTTGAGGGTCAGCTTGTGCGAGGCGCGCCAGGTGTCCTGCACATAGTAGAAGTGCCGCCACTGCCGTTCCCGGGCATCCGTGCTCGTGCTCACGAAGCGCCTGAGAGAGGTCACGTCCCCGAGGAGGAAGGTGGCAAGGCCGAGCCCGCCGCCGTTCGGGCCTATCGTCCGGTTTTCGCTGAAGCTCAGCTCGCCCGACCGGTGGGCGTCGCTCGGGACGCGCAGGTTGAGGGCGCGCCGGACGTCGAGGCCGAACTTGACCGTGTGGTTCCCCAGCACCTTGGTCAGGTTCGACACCACCTGCCATTGCTTCTCGTTCTGGGCGAGCGGGCAGTTGCACCGGTTCACGCCCAGGCCAGAGCCCATGTTGAAGCCCCGGTCGCCATTGATGAAGAGGGCCGGCAACCCGGAGGAGAAGTCGTCGAAGTTGAGACCGGGGATCCCCGCGTCCTTCGCGGGCGTCGTGCCGAAGTCGAAGGGCAGCACGTCCACCTTGTACTGGTAGAAGCCGAAGCGGAAGTCCAGGATGGTGGTGCTGTTGATCGTGTAGTCGAACCCGCTGGCCACGCTGTGGTTCTTCACCTTGGAGTTGCCGCCGAGGGAGACGAGCTGGCTGCCGCCCCCCTGGCCGAACGCAGTCGGCCCGCTGAGGCTGTACTTCGCGAAGCTGTAGCGTCCGAAAGCGTTCAGCCTCTCGCTGAGGCGACCGTCCATTCGCACGTTGAACTGGTCCGCGTCGAAGGCCTCGGAACCCTGCGCGATGTAGTTGTTCCGGGTCCCGTTGTCTGTCCCGGCCGCGTTCGGGAGGGGCAGCAGCTTCAGGATCGCCTGGGTCTGCGGCGACAGCCGGTTGGCGGGGATGACGTTGCCCGGGAACTGCTGGCGGTTGGCGGGAGTTCCGGTGAGCGGGTCGTAGATGTTTATGCCGTAGGCCGAGAGATCGCCCCCGCGGGCGGCGGCGGTGGGCACGGTCAGGAGCTGCGACCCGCCGACCGTGTTGCGCGAGCCCTGGTAGTCGCCGAAGAAGAACCACTTGTTCTGCTGCAGGGGTCCGCCCAGCGATGCGCCGAACTGGTCTTTCTTGGTCTCGGGCAGCACCTTGCCGGTGACCGGGTTCGGCTTGTCCGGCTGACTGAACGGGTTGCGGGCCTGGAACTTGTCCCTCTGCGCGAACTCGAAAGCGCTTCCGTGGAAGCTGTTCGTCCCGGACTTGGTCTGGACCGAGACCACACCGGCCACCGCCTGCCCGAACTCGGCATCGTAGTTCTGGGAGGTGATCTTGCTCTCACCGATGGACTCCAGGGTGGAGTTGACCACCACGATCCCCAGGATGACGTCGCGGTTGTCGGTCCCGTCGAGCTGCCAGCCGGTGCCCGAGAAGGTCTGGCCGTTCACCATGGTCTGGGTCGAGCCCTGGGGATTCTCGCTCGCCGCGTGCTGCCAGGTCTGCTGCTGGGTGCCCGGGGTGAGCAGGAGGAACTTGGTGAAGTTCCGGTCGAGAACGGGCAGCTCGGTCAGTTGCTTGCTCTCGAACGTGGTGGCGACGTCCGCACGGTCCGTCTTCAGGAGCTGGCCCTCGGCCGCATTGACCGTCACCGTCTCCGAGATGTCGCCCAGGTCGAGGCGCACGTCGACCTTGGTCTGGGTGTCGACGCTCACGTTCACCGCGGAGACGACCTTCGACTTGAAGCCCGTCAGCTCGGCCTTGACCTCGTACTTGCCGGGCAGCAGCCGAGCCTTCTCGTAGAAGCCGGACGCGTTGGCTACCACGGTGTCCACCGTCTTTCGCTGGAGGCTCGTGATGGTCACGGTGGCGCCGGGCACCGCGGCGCCGCTGGTGTCCAGCACCGAGCCGGCAATGCTTCCGTAAACGGCCTGCGCTCGTGCGTCAGTGGCCAGGCCGCACAGGGTTAGCGCCAGCAGCCCCGCGAGCCCGACCAGCCGGAACGGCAATCGTCTGCTCTCTGCACCTTCGAATAGCGGTCCCATGCTTCCCAACCCCCTCGATCTGCTACGGCTGTTTGTCCGTCTTGAACGAGAGACGACGAAACGATTCCCATGAGGGCGCACGACCACCCCGAGGCATTGGCCCTGGGAAATTTCCACCGATCGGCGGCGAAAGCGTTTTCAGAAAGCTATGAAGTGCGAGCGCGTTTACAATACGGTCAAATTTCCTGAGAGCCTACCCCCCCAGTAGACTGGACGTCAAGCGGTTTTTGTGGGCGGGATCGTGACTCTTCCGGTCTGGGAGGCCGAGGCCTTGACCGGCGGGACGCCGAGCGCCTAGTCTGCCCGCGGCATTGCGAGGTGAACCCCATGACCCGCAACTTCCTCGGTCTCGCGCTCCCCGCCCTCCTCGCCTCGCCCTCTCCAGGCGGCGCCGCGGGGGTGCCGCGCTTCCCCTTGCCCTCCACCGGTCTCGTCCTCGAGCGGCCGGCGCGCGCCGGGCGCTTCTTCGACGTGGTCGGACGGCGCTCGGCGGCCTTCGGTTACGAGAACCGGCCCCTCGAAGCCTGGGTCTGGCCGCTGAAGCTGGTGGACGACTTCCAGCTCGCCTTCCGCCTGCAGGACTATCCCCTCGAGATCGAGGCCGCGAGCATCCTGGCCTCGATCTCGGTGCGGCCCGAGGCCACGGTCTTCACCTACGCGCACGCGGCCTTCACCGTCCTGCAGATCGTCTTCGCCCCGGTGGACGAGCCGGGCATCGTGATGCTGCTCGACGTGCGGACCACCCTGCCCATGACCGTCACCGGCTCGTTCCGGCCGCGTCTGCGTCCCATGTGGCCGGCGGGCCTGATGACGCCGAACCTGGGCTGGGACGAGAAGGCCCACGCCTACCGGATCACCGAGGAGTCCGGTAAGTTCGCGGGCGTCCTCGGCTCGCCCGGCGCGCGGGACGTCTCGGTGATGCCCTATCAGGAGGAGCCCCGCGACCTGCCGATCCGGTTCCTGATCGAGTGGACGCCGGAGGAGGCGGCCCGGAGCTACCTGCCGATCGTCCTCACGGGGAGCGTCACCGGCCGCGATGCGGCGAAGGAAGCCTACGACCGCCTGATCACCACCGCTCCCGCCCTCTACGAAAGGAACGTCGCCCACTACAAGAAGCTGCTCGGAGAGACGCTCTCGGTGACGACCCCCGACGCGCGGCTCGACGAGTCGTTCGCCTGGGCCAAGGTCGGCATCGACAAGGGGCTGGCCACGAACCCGATGCTCGGCACGGGGCTCCTCGCCGGTTTCCGCAGCTCAGGGGACAGCGAGCGTCCCGGCTTCGCCTGGTTCTTCGGCCGGGACGCCCTCTGGACGGCCCTGGCCATGGATTCCTACGGCGACTTCGCCTCCGCCCGCACCGCTCTCGCCTTCCTTGCCAAATACCAACGCAAGGACGGCAAGGTGCCCCACGAGATCTCGCAGAGCGCCGCCCTGCTCCCCTGGTTCACGGACTATCCCTACCCCTGGAACAGCGCCGACGCCACGCCGCTCTATGTGATCGCTCAGGCCGACCTCTTCCGCGCCGCCGGCGACCGGGCGTTCCTGGACGAGAGCTGGGACTCGATCGTCAGGGCCTGGCGCTTCACCGCCGCCACGGACACCGACGGGAACGGCCTGGTCGAGAACACGGGGTTCGGCCACGGCTGGGTGGAGGGCGGCGCGCTCTATCCGCCCCACGAGGAGATCTACCAGCAGGGGGTCTGGATGGAGGCCTGCCGCGGCCTGGCCGCCCTCGCGGAAGCGAAGGGCGAGGCGGCCCTGGCCGACGAGGCCCACGCGACCGCCGAGCGCACGCGGGCCGCGGTCGAGAAGACATACTGGCTGGGTGACCGCTCCTTCTACGGCTACGCCACCCAGCTCCCCCGCGAGAAGCCGGCGGAGGCCGAGCCGGGGCCGCAGCGCGAGCGCCGGCAGAAGCGCCTCGACGCCCTCGCCTCCGCGCGCTTCTACGACGAGGACACCGTGCTGCCCGCGGTCCCCATGTGGTGGGGCTGGCTCGACTCCGAGCGCGCGCAGTCCGAGGTCGACCGCCTGGGCGCGGGCGCCCTCGCCACCGACTGGGGCCAGCGCCTGCTCTCCAACCAGAGCGATCTATACGACCCGTTGTCCTATCACTACGGCTCGGTCTGGCCGCTGTTCACGGGCTGGGCCTCGATGGCGGCCTACCGCTACGGCCGGCCCCACGTCGGCTACCAGGCGCTGATGGCCAACGCGCTCCTGCGCTCGGCCAGCGCCCTCGGCTACGTGACTGAGCTGCTCTCCGGGGACTTCCAGTCCGCCTTCGGCCGATCGTCCCATCACCAGGTCTGGTCCGAGGCCATGGTAGCGACCCCCGTGGTGCGCGGCCTGCTCGGACTCTCGGTCGAGGACGGCGGCCGCACCCTGCGCTTCGCGCCGCAGCTCCCGGCGGACTGGGACCGCGTGTCGGCCACGCGCGTGCCGGTGGCGGGTGGGCCGGTGGACGTGACGCTCGTCCGTGGAGCGGGCCGCCTGTCCGTCACGGTGACGCGTCCTTCCGTCGGCGGCTCGCCGCCGAAGCTCGTCCTGGCCCCGGCCTTCCCTCTGGACGCGCGGGTCCGCTCGGCTTCCGCGGGGCCGCTCCAGGTGACACGCCTCGGCGATGTGCAGAGGGCGGAGGTGACGCTCGAGCTGGCGGCCGCCCGAACCGAGGTCGTGTTCGCCTACGACGAGGGGACGGACACGTACGTGCGGCACGAGCCCGCGGCGGCGGGGGCGGAGAGCGCCGGCCTGCGCATCCTGCGCTCCCGGGCCGACGGCAAGGTGCTGCGTCTCACCCTGGAGGGCCGGGGCGGGCGGACGTACGTCCTGCACGTCCGGACGCCGCGCATTCCCGCGAACGCGCCCGGTGCGACCGTCCGTCGATCGGGCCGCGACTGGCAGGTTGACGTGCGCTTCGAGGGCGCAGACGGCTATGTGCGGCGCGAGGTCGTGATCCCACTGGACTAGCCCGTGATACGCTGATCCCCGTGCCCAACAGCCGCACTACCACTCCAATCGCGCCGGGCCTGAGCCCCAGGGACGAGCGACGCTTCTGGGAGGGCCTGGAGGCGACGACAAGGTTCTTCATGGGCCAGGCGAACGTTCAGAGAGCCCTCGAAAAGCTGGTGGCCGCCCTCGAGGCGCAAGGGATTCCGTACGCGATCGTGGGGGCCCTTGCCTTGAACGAGTTCGGATACCAGCGGGCCACCGTCGACGTGAACGTGCTGCTCACACCGGAGGGGCTCCAGGCCTTCAAGGCGGCGTACCTTGGCCGCGGTTACCTTGAGAGGCGTCCGGGGAGCCGAGGGCTTCGCGACGTCGAGAACGGCGTCGACATCGACGTCCTGCTGACCGGGGGCTTCCCTGGGGATGGCAAGCCCAAGCCGGTCGTCTTTCCGGACCCCGCGGCCGTGGCGGAGCGAGGCTCGCGGGTGACGCTCCTGCCCCTGCCGCACCTCATCGAGCTCAAGCTCGCTTCCGGGATGACCGCACCTCACCGACTCAAGGACCTGGCGGACGTCCAGGAGCTCATCCGTGCGGCCTCCCTCTCGCGCGATCTCGGCGCGGTGCTCGATCCCTACGTTCGCGACAAGTACCTCGAGCTGTGGCAGGCCGTGCACGAGCACCCTGAGGAGTAGCGGTCAGTCCTTGCCGGCCAGCGCGGCCCGCGCCCGCTCGAGGTTCTCCCGGGCCGCCACGTGGCCGGGGTCGATCGCGAGCGCGCGCTCGAACTCGGCCGCCGCCTCGGCCAGGCGACCCGCCGCGGCGAGGGCGCTGCCCAGGTTGTTCCGGGCGTCGGCGTCGTCGGGTCGGCTCGCCACCACGACCTGGAAATGGCCCACCGCCTCGTCCACCTGTCCGCCGGCAAAGGCCAACTGGCCGAGCGCGTCGTGGGCCGTCGCGTCGTCCGCCCTCACGCGCAGGGCCTCGCGAAAACGAGCCGCGGCCTCGTCCGCCCGGCCCTCCGCGAGGAGGACCAGGCCGAGGGCCACCAGGCTGTCCAGATCGTCGGGCTGGATCCGGAGCGCCTCGCCGAGCTCGTGGACCGCCGCCCCCAGCTCGCCGCGGCGCGCCAAGGCCTGGCCGAGGTTGTACCGGGCGTTCAGGTGCTTCGGGTTGGCCTCGATGGCACGACGGCATTGCTCGATCGCCTCGTCGAAGCGGCCGGCCGCGAGCAGCGCGGCCCCGAGCTGGGCGCGTGCGTCGACGTCCTCGGGACGGATCCCCAGGGCCTCCCGGAACGAGGCGGCCGCTTCGTCCGACCGGCCTCCGAGAAGGAGCGCCTGGCCGAGGTTGTAGCGCGCGTTGAAGTCGTCGGGCCGCTGGCGCAGCGCCTCTCGATATTCGCCAATGGCTCCTTCCAGGTCCCCTTGCGCCTGGAGCGCGGTGCCGAGGCTGTTGCGGGCGGTGGGATTCCCCGGGTTCGCGGCCACCGCGAGCCGGAGTTGGGTGATCGCGTCCTCGAGCCGGCCCTCGGCCTGGAGCGCCGCGCCCAGGTTGTAGAGCGCGGTGAAGTCACCCGGATACTTCCGCAGCCGTGCGCGCATGAGCGCTTCCTGGAGGAGGATCCGCGGATCGCCCCCGGGGGCGCCGCCGGCTTCGGGCCGTGGCAGCACTTGTATCCAGAGGTGGCCCATCTCGTCCTCGGCGCGGTTGCCCGCCACCACCCGCGCGGGCGGCGCGTTCGGGTTGCGCGCGTTGTCGGCCGAGTTGTCGTAGCTCCACCGCATCTGAAGGCGGGTGCCCTTCGGTAGCGCGATCGGGCGCGCGTACCGGTAGACCGCCTGCCAGTTCAGGTCCCAGTCCTTGACGTGGATGAGCCATCGTCGGCGGCCGTCGGGCAGGATGGCCACGCCCTGGACATCCTTGCCCACGTAGTGCGCGTGGGGGTAGATGCCGAGCACCTCCACTGCCACCGGCAGCTCGATCTCGTCCGTGACCACGAAGCCCGCGGCTCCCGGCGGGATGTCCAGGGCGCCGTCGTGCTCGAGCTGGAGCAGCATGGGCAGGCGCACGGGCGCCTGCTCGGTGAAGTAGAGGCCGACCTTCGGCTGCATACGCTCGGGCTTGCCCGAGGGCTTGAGGTGCAGGTTGAGCACGAGGTCGGCCCCGAGATCGAGCCGCCACGCCATGTCCGGTGGCTCCTCGTAAGGGGCCGAGCCCGGCTTCCAGAACAAGAAGTGGCTGTCCGGGTCGAACCCCTCGGACTCCATGGCCAGCTCCATCCCGGCAAAGCCGGGCTCTCCGTCCTGCGCGTCGCGCCGGCGGGCGGACCGGGTGCGATCGACGAGGACGTTGGCGTGGTGAGCGATCTTCCGATCCTCCAGCCGGATCTCCAGGGCCCGCACGTAGCGCGTTCTCGTCACGGGCACGGGCAGGACGAAGTTCCGGAACACGTCGGTCCCGCCGGGGGGAAGGGTCCAGGGCTCGGGCAGCGTCAGCACGAGGTCGGGCTCGCCGAGCGCCCAGCCCTCGGGGAAGCGCGGCGGAGGCGGAAGGTCGGCCCGGCGACCCTCGGGCGCTCCGGCCTCGACCCATTGCCGTATCCGCGCGATCTGCGCGTCGGTGATCCGCCGCTCCCCGACGAACTCGCCCTTGCCCGATTCGGGCGGCCAGGGCGGCATGTAGCGGGCCCCCGTCACGGCCGCCATCTGCCGCGCACGCTTGCGCGCGTCGTCGTAGGTGAGCAGGCTGAAAGGCCCTACCCCGCCAGGGCGATGACACGCCGCGCAATTCGCGTAGACGATCGGCGCGATGTCCTTGGTGAAGGTGACCGCGGACCCGTCCGCGGACCCGTTCGCATGGGCGGTGGCGGCCAGGATGAGCGCGAGAGGAGCCGTCACCTCATGTACACATCCGACCACGTCCTTCAATCGTGTTACCTTTCGTACTATTTCCAGAACGAGTTCGAACGCGCTCGTCGGCCTTTCGACCCTTCAACGCCCTTTCCACCCCGGGCCTCTGGTGAACGATCCGGGCAGGCGGCTGCCCAGCGAGACGTCACTCCACGTCCGCCAGGAAGCAGCCCACGGCCGGCGCCGCATCACGCGGAACCGGGCGGCCCGCCAGGACCGCCTCCAGCACGTCCTCCAGGTCGCGGGTCGTGGGCGCGGGCCGCATCCGCCCGAGCTCCGGGTAGCGGTCGTCGATTCGCCCGTGGTAGACGAGCCGGGGCCCGCCGCTGCCCGGGACGAACACGGCCGCTTCCGGCGTGATGCGCGCGCCCGCGCGCTTCACGAGGAGATGCCCCGGATCGCGAACCGCCCGGGCCGGGAGCTCGAACGCCCGCAAGTGGCCGCGAATGGCCTCCGCGGACTCATCGCGGTCCGGGTATACGAGCCAGAATCCAACCCCCCGGGCCGCGAACTCTGCGTGTAGCCGTCGTATCTCGGGCGCGTAGCGGTTCGCGATCGGACAGTCGGCGCGCACGAAGACGAGGACCACCGCCGGGCCGGGACCGGCGAGGGGATCCACCGGGCGGCCCTCGAGGTCGAGGACCGTCGACGAAGCGGGCCCGGCCATGGAGCCGCCTTCCTGGATCGTCACCACCCGCCGGCCCGCGACGTCGCGAAGCACGTCCACCTGCCCGCTCGGCCAGCGCACCTCGATCGCGTCGGCCTTCTCGGCCGCGCCCAGGCCGAAGTGCAGCCGAGGGTCGTCTACGGAGTAGTAGCTGCCCTGGCTGAGGAGCGCCTGGGCCTGCTTCCGGCCGGCCGCGGTCACGGTGACGGTAGCGCCCAGGCCCATCCGGTCCGAGCGCGTGCCCACCAGCCGCACCTGGATCCAGCCGTTCTTCCCGGGCTGGTCGTTGCGCAGCAGCGAGGGCGGCTCGTTCATGTTCATGACCAGCACGTCGAGGTCCCCGTCGTTGTCGAAGTCGCCGAAGGCGGCGCCCCGGCTGGAGTGCGGCGTGGTCGCGCCGGGGCCGCTCGCGGCACTCACGTCCTCGAAGGACGTGCCCGCCCGATTGCGGAAGACGATCCGCGGCCCGCGGTGCGGGTACTCCTTGAGCTGCCGCTCGATCTCCGGATAGACGTTGCCGGTAACGTAGAAAAGGTCCGGCCAGCCGTCGTTGTCGAGGTCGTGGACGCCACCTCCCCACTGCACGTAGCGGTTCTGCACCGCCAGGCCCGCGGCGGTGGCCACGTCCTCGAAGAGGCCGCGCCCCAGGTTGCGGTAGAGCGCGGGGATGTCGTCGGCGAAATGCGTCTTCAAGAGATCGAGCCGGCCGTCGCCGTCGAAGTCGCCCACCCCCAGGCCCATGCCGGCCTGGGCGTTGCCATACTCGCTGTAGGCGACCCCGCTCGGCACCGCCACGTCGGTGAACGTGCCGTCCCTGTTGTTGCGATACAGGATGGCGGCCGTCGAGTCGCAGGCCACGTACACGTCGGTCCAGCCGTCGCCGTCGAAGTCCGCCGCGGCCGCGGTCATCGCGTAGCGCCCCGTGACCTTCGCGATGCCCGAGGCCACGGACACGTCCTTGAACCGGCCGCCGCCTTCGTTGTGGTAGAGCAGGTTCGTGTCCGTGGGCAGGCCCTTGGGCCCGCAGTTCACCGGGATCCCCTTCCACAGGCAGTTGACACCCTGTCCGGGCTCGGGGACCCGTGCGAGGTCGAAAGCCAGGTAGTTCGCGACGAACAAGTCGGCCCGACCGTCGCGGTCGTAATCGAAGAAGCTGCAGCCCGATCCCCAGCGGGTGCCCGTGGTCGGCAGGCCCGCCCGCGCGGTCACGTCCTCGAAGGTGCCGTCGCCGCGGTTGTGATAGAGCGCGTTCCGGCCGAAGTAGGTGACGAACAGGTCGATCCAGCCATCGTTGTCGTAGTCCCCCGCGCACACCCCGGAGGCCCAGCCCGTGCGGCCGAGTCCCGAGCGGTCCGTCACGTCGGTGAACGTGCCGTCGTGGTTGTTCCGGTAGAGCCGGTTCGTGGGGGCCTCCCCCGCCGGCCACGTCGCATCCTCCCGTGCCCCCTCCCGCAGCCGCGTGCCCGAGAGGACGAGCGCGTCCACCCAGCCGTCGTTGTCGAAGTCCACCAGCGCCACCCCGGCCCCGTTGGTCTCGATGATGAAGCGCTTGTGCTCGAGGCCGCCGTAGACCGAGGGCTGGCGGAGGCCAGCCTTCTCGGCCACGTCCACGAACGTCACCGGCCAACCGTCGTCCGCCGCGGGGAAAGGCGGCGGCAAGGCCAGCAGGAACGGGGCCAGCAGGCCGAGGCCAGCCGGATGGAGGTGCGAGGGCATGAGGTGCGCAGTCTTAGGGGGTGAGTCCCAAGGTTATGCGGAGGGCTTCGTCGACGGCTTCGAGCTCGTCCTGACTCAATCGGCCGACCCTCGATCGAAGGCGGGACTTGTCGATGGATCGCATCTGGTCGCCGAGGGCGCGACCGGGCCTGCCCTTGACTTCGATCAGGGCCTCCCCCGGATAGGAGGAGGCTTCAATCCGGCCAGCCTTCCGTCTCGGTGGGCGTCCACTCCTGCTCCACCTGGCGACGCCACCGCTCGCGGCTCGCCGCACGGTACGCGTCGTCGAGAGTCCGCCGGTCGGGATGGATCCGCGCACGGACCGCCTTGTTGATGAAGGAGCTGATCCCCTTCGCCGGCAGCTCCTTCTTGAGGCGCCGGTAAAGGTCCTCGTCCATGGTGATGTTGAGCCGTACCGGCAGGCCCTGCCCTCCCTAAGCTGTATTCTATACAGCATCGCTTCCGTGGCGCCAGGGGTGGCCCGGGGAGCCCGCCCCGTCACCCGTTCAGACCGTCTCCGGATCCGGATGGACCCACGGCGCGCGGTAGGGCCGGCGCAGGAGGCGGTTGGCCTCGTCGTCGGCCACGACCCGGCCCTGGCCCGGGTCCCACTCGAGGGTCCGGCCCAACCGCATCGACAGGTTGGCCAGGATGCACGAAGCGCTCGAGATGTGGCCCTGCTCTATGTCGGCCACCGGCCGGCCGCGGGTGGCGATCGCGGACAGCAGGTCCTTCATGTGGCCGCGGATCGCGGGGGCGACGTGCCGCTCCAGGTCCTTTTCGGTCCTGTCCTCGGGATACTGCTCGAACTCGTAGGCGACGTCCTTGTGAACCGCCGTGCCGCCCCCCTCCGGAACAAAGTCGTAGCCCATCACGCTGGCCTTGAGGGTGCCCTTGTCGCCGTAGAGGGTCGCGCCCCACGGGTACTTCGGGTCGGGCGAGCTGCCCCAGGACCGATGTTCCCAGACGACCTTCAGTTCGCCGAAGTCGAAGGTCGCGGTCTGGGTGTCCGTGATGTTGGCCTTGCTGTCCTTCTCGACGAGGATCCCGCCCGAGGAGCTGACGCGGCGCGGCCAGCCGAGGTCCAGCATCCAGCGGACCATGTCCAGCATGTGCACGCACATGTCGCCCACGATGCCGTTCCCGTATTCCATGAAGGCCCGCCACCCGCGCGGATGGACGAGCTCGTTGTACGGCCGCAGGGGCGCGGGGCCCGTCCACATCTCGTAGTCCAGATAGTCGGGGGGAGCGGTGTCGGGCGGGTTCGCGCGCGCGCGCATGTGGTAGTAGCAGTAGACCTCCACGAGGCCCACCTTGCCCAGCCGGCCCTCCTTCATGATGGTGTCGCGGGCCTCGATGAGATGGGGCGTGCTCCGGCGCTGCGTGCCCACCTGGACCACGCGCCGGTGCTTGCGCGCGGCCGCGAGCATGGCCTGGCTCTCGACCACGTCCACCGCGGTCGGCTTCTGCACGAATACGTCGGCCCCCGCCTCCACCGCCGCGATCATGGGCAAGGCGTGCCAGTGGTCGGGGGTGGCAATGAGCACGAGGTCGAGGTCCTTCTCCTTGAGCATCGCGCGGTAGTCGCCGTAGGTGCGCGGCTTCTTCTTCGAGGCCTGGCGCGAGGCGACCTGCTCGGCGGCGTCGGCCAGCATGCGCCGGTCCACGTCGCAGAGCGACACCACCTCCACGGGCGCCACCTGGATCAGGCGAAGCAGGTCGCACTTGCCGTACCAGCCGCAGCCGATGAGGCCGACGCGCTTCTTCTCGCCGAGCTCGGCGGCGTAGCCCGAGACCCGCGACCAGGCGAGCGCGGCCGCGCTCGTGCGGAGGAAACTACGGCGATTGATGCCCGTCATTCATCGACCCCCCCTCCTAACCTCCCCCACGTAGGGGGGAGGGAATGCTGTTGCAGGGATAGGCCCCGCCGTTATTCATCGACCCCCCACCCTGTCCCTCCCCACATAGGGGGAGGGAAACGCTGCAGCATGCACGGCTCCGCCTTTCATCGCCACAACCAGCGCAGCGCCTCCGGCAGTATCGCGCCCCCGTGCTTGTGGGTGTGGCCGCCGTCCCCGAACTCGAACCGGTAGTCGTAGCCGCTGAACTTGAGGGCGGCCGCCATCTCCTGGTTCGCGAGCGGCCAGTTGCCGAAGCGGTTGTCCAGGTCGTTCGATCCGTCCTGGAGGAAAACGCGTATGGGCCGGTGCGCCGCCTGGCGGATCAGCGCGGGGTAGACGTGGCCGCCGCGGATGTTGGTGAAGCTGCCGATGTGGCTGATCACCTTGCGGAAGCAGTCGGGCCGCTCCCAGGCCACCGTGAACGCGCAGATGCCGCCCGAGCTGGCGCCAGCGATCGCCCGCGCCTCCGGGTCGCTCGTCAGAGCGTATTTCTTCGCGACCTCCGGCAGGATCTCGTCGATCAGGAAGCGCGCGTACTGCTCCCCCAGCGAATCGTACTCGGCGCTGCGGTTGCTCCCTCTCCAGGGGTCGGCGGGCAGCTCCTCGCCGGCGTGGCCGGGGTTCACGAAGACTCCGATCGTCACCGGCATCTCGTGCCGGTGGATGAGGTTGTCGAAGACGACCGGCACCCGGTACTCCTGCTCGGTGTTCACGTACTTGTGGCCGTCCTGGAACACCATCACCGCGGCCGGCCTCGCGGCGTCGTACTGGGCCGGCACGTAGATCCAGTACTGGCGGACCGTGTTCTGGAAGGTCTTGCTCTTGAAGACGAGGGGCCCTTCGACGCGTCCTTTCGGCACTCCATCGTGGGGCATCGAGTCGGGGCCCAGCGTGTAGTCGTCGGCGGCGAAGCCGGTCGCGGCTCCGGCCAGAACCAGGAGCCACGCGCCGATGGGCACGTTCGTCATGAGCGACCCCTCCCCTCCCCGGATCAAGCCCGGGACGACCGCCGGAGCGGCGAAGGCCCCCATTCTCTGACAGTCGGGGATCGCGGGTCCACGCCCCCGCTCGGATTCTCTGCGCGGAGGGGGGGGACGGAGCGGCTCAGTCCAGGATCTTCGCGGTCACGACGAGAATCTCGTCCTTTCCGGACTCGCTGGACCCCAGCTTGCCGACCACGGCGCGCTGGCCGTTCCGCACGTCGATGTCCCCTTCAAAGAAATTGGCCTGGATGCTGGTTCCGCCGCCCGTATTCTTGGTGAGTATGTCCCGATGAACAACCTTGAACTGCGCCAGTTTGATGATGGACACGCCTTCGGAGGGCACGATGTCGACTCGCCAACGCAAATCGTAATGGGGCATTCCGGAGCTGAACGGGGAACCCTCACGCCCGCGGCCGAGCAGCGTCTGGACGAGGCCACATCCGGCGTAGTTGAACGTCCGTCTCAACTGGCCAACGACTTCCTGTAACTCGGCGGGTGTGCTGCTCGTCTCTTCCGGCCGCGTCGAACATTCGAGGACCTGGACAGTCACATCTACGTTCCTCTTCGCCGCAGGGGGGCTGTCGAGTCGCTTGATCGTTTCTTCGATTGCCGCGAGGGTGGGCTGGCTCGCGGACACGGCCAGGGCTTGGACCTCGCCCACTACGGCTGAGCTGATCTCGGCGGGAAAGACTGAGAGGACTCGGGCCATGCGGCCGGCATCGACGTACTTGATCACGAAGACCTTCTGCACGTCCCCTGGCCGCGGACCCCGCTTGGCCGGCGGCGCCTCGGCCTTGTCCTTGGCCGCGGGGGCAGCGTCCTGTGCGGCCGTTCCTTCCGCCCCGGCCAGAACCAGCGCGGCCACGGCGGTTCGCGAAAGAAATCGGGCGAAGCGCATCATTTGCCTCCGTCGGACTGGAGTTGCCAGTAGATGACGATGTCGGGATCGGACGTCGCGAGACGCACGAGCGGCGGCCGATCGGAAGGGGCTGAGGGCTGGACCGTCGCATCGGCGACGCTCTCGATCTGCGACACGGCGAGCACGGCCCGGGCGAGCTGGTCGGCGTCTTCGGGGCTCAGGGCGGGCGCTGGCTTCGGCACGTCCATGACAGGAACTACCCTTTGGGGAGCGCGGACCGTTGACTCCTGCTTTTCCCTGGCCGGCCGTGGGCGGCTGACCGCAGCCGGAACCCGCTCGGCGGCGGGCCCGGCTGAGGACGGTGCGGCCGAGGGCAGGGCCGCCACCAACGGCGGCCCTGGAAGCCGAGCCTCCCGCCCCCGCAGCCAAACCAAGCCGCCGATCGCGGCGATCAGACTCGCCGCGACGGCCCAGTACAGCGCGGCCCGAGGGCGCCGGGGACGCTCCCGGCTCGCCGAGCGAACCCGCATGCGCACCGCGGCCAGCGCATCCTCATCCAGGGGCTCCGCCGCAAGCTCCTTGAGGGTGCTCTGGCTCGCTCGAAGCTCGCCCAGGAAGCTGCCGCACGAGCCGCACTCCTCCAGGTGCGCCTGGAGCGCGGCGGCGTCGCGGCCGGGCAGATCGTCCTCGACATAAAGGCTCAGCAGGCGTTCCTGGTCACGGCAGGTCATCGGCGTCCCTTCTCCCGCCCTTCGACGTAGTGCTTGATCTTCAGCCGTCCCGTCGAGATCTGCGACCGCACGGTTCCCTCCGACGATCCGAGCACCCGAGCCACTTCGGAGGTCGAGAGCCCTTCGAGGTCACGCAAGACGATGGCCTCCCGTTCCCTCGGCGAGAGGGCGCGGAGAGCCGCCTGTACGAGGCGACGCTGCTCGTTCCGGGCAACCGCCTCCTGGAGAGCCGCCTCGTCGCTGTCCGGGCTCCTCACCTCCTGGGCCTCCTCCAGACCCAGCAAGCGGGGCCACCGCTGGCGACGGCTCAGGTCGCGGCAGACGTTCACCACGATGCGATAGAGCCATGGACCCAGCTCCCGCGACGCGTCGAAGCGGGAAAGGTGGCGGTGGAGCCGCAGGAACGCCTCCTGGGCCGCGTCCTGGGCGAGGTCCAGCCGCCCCAGGAGCCGCAGGCCGGTCCGCAAGACCATCCTCTCGTGGCGCTCCACCAAGCAGGCAAAGGCTTCCTGGTCTCCCTCTCGCGCACGCTCCACCCACGCCGCCGTCTCCGCCGCCGGCCCACCGCTCGATTCTGGAGGCACGTTGGAGGGCGCCAAGCTGAGCTCTCGCGTCAAAGCCTCCATGACCCGCGGCGTTCCCGGGAGCGGCGCTGCTCTCCTCATCAATGGATACCGAGCGGGCGGCAATTCCGTTGATACCTTCTCCCGGGCCGGGCTTCAACCCGCCGGCCTCCCGGCCGGTCCAAGAGAATGCCGGGGGGGCCCACGGCAAAGAGGCCATCGCCATGGAGCGCCCCCACTCCGCCCACCTCACCCTCGCCGCCGGCCTCCTCTCCCTGGTCAGCGGCTGCGGGGGCTCCACGGCGGCCGGCGACTCGACGTCGGACTGCAGCGTCAACGGCGAGAACGCCCAGGTGCTCTCCACCATGCAGTCCTGGTATTACTGGTACCAGTCGCTGCCCAGCACCGTGAACCCGGCGGGCTACGGCAGCCCCGACGCCCTCCTCGACGCGATCCGGCAGCAGCCCCTGGACCGCTTCACCTACATCACGACCCAAGCGGCGGACCAGGCCTTCTACGGGGCCGGCCAATACGTGGGCTACGGCCTCGGCTTCAGGCTGAGCGCCGCCAACGACCTGGAGGTGAATCAGGTGTTCGCGGCCAGCCCTGCCAACTTGGCCGGCCTCGTGCGCGGCGACACGGTGACGCAGATCAACGGCCTCCCGGTGCCCACTCTGGTGGCCAACGGCCAACTGGACGACGAGCTTTCCGCCGCCGACCCCGGGGTCAACGTCACCCTCACCTTCACGGACCTCCAAAGCCAGTCCCACACCGTCACCCTCACTTCCGCCGTCGTCACCCAGCCGAGCGTGGACCAAGTGAGCGTGTTCACGGTGGGATCGGAACGGGTGGGCTACTTCCTCCTCAACAGCTTCATCGATCCCTCGACCGCGGCGCTGGATCAGGCCTTCGCCCAGTTCGTCAGCCAGGGTGTCACCCAGCTCGTGATCGACGAACGCTACAACGGCGGGGGCGAGGTGACGGTGGCCCAGTACCTGGCCTCCCTGGTCGCGGGCAGCGCCTACGCGGGACGGACCCTCGGCAGCCTGACCTACAACGACAAGCACACGGATCAGAACCAGGTGCTCACGTTTCCGACCGTGGCGACCTCCCTGGGCCTGACTCAGGTGGTGTTCATCACCAGCGATTCCACCGCCTCCGCCAGCGAGTTCGTGATCAACGCCCTCAGCCCCTACCTGCACGTGGTCACCGTGGGCAGCGCCACTTTCGGAAAGCCCGTGGGCGAGGACGGCTTCAACGTCTGCGCCGACGTCCTCTACCCCATCACCTTCAAGATCGCCAACGTCAACGGCTACGGGGACTACTTTGGCGGCCTCCCCGTGACCTGCGCGGCCACCGACGACATCTCGCGCGGCCTGGGCGACCCGAACGAGGCGGCCCTGGCCACGTCCCTGACCTACATCGGCCAGGGGGACTGCGGCCCCCACGCCGCCGTGGCCGCGCTGGAGAACGCCCGGCGGGAGACGCTGCACCCGCGGCGGGCCGCTCGCTACGGGTGGCGCCAGCTGATCCACGCCTATTGAGCCTGCGGGCGAGGGCCGTCGTTCGGCCGCTGGGCTCGCATCTCAAGTCTGGCCCCGGGCCAGGCGAGCTCGATGAAACTGGATAGCCTCCGCTCGAGCTTGCCCGCCGCGGCGCGGGAAGAGCACGGCAACGCTTCGTAGCGGCTCATAGCGAGCAGGGTTCGGAGAGGCGGCGGGCCGCGTGCTATCCTTACGCGTCTCTCCCAAGCCCATGACGCAGTGTCCCTCGTGTGACACCGAGAACGACACGGCCGCTGTGCGCTGCGCCGCCTGCGGCCTTGACATGCAAAGGCTCACCGCGGGCGCTGTCGTAGCCTCCCGCTACGAGATCCTGGAGCGCCTCGGAAGGGGCGGCATGGGGATCGTCTTAAAGGCGCGGGACCGCATGTTCGACGAAACCGTCGCCTTGAAGGTCCTGCGAACCGACACCCTGACCCCCGAGGCCGCCCGCCGTTTCCACGAGGAGATCCGACTAGCGCGGAAGGTCACCCACCGCAACGTCTGCCGGATGCACGAGTACGGGGAGGAGGACGGGCTCCGCTACATCTCCATGGCCTTCGTCGATGGCGTGGACCTCAAGCGCGTCCTCCAGGAGCGTGGGGCGCTGCCGCTTGAGGAGGCCTTCGCCGTTTCCCTCGACGTCGCCGAGGCCCTTCGGGCCATTCACGACGAGGGGATCGTCCACCGCGACCTGAAGACGCCGAACATCATGAGAGACCGCCGCGGAATCGTGAAGCTCATGGACTTCGGGATCGCAAAGGCGACGGAGTCGGGCGCGCGGGACATGACGGCCACGGGGATGATCGTCGGCACCCCCGAGTACATGAGCCCCGAGCAGGTCCGTGGCCAAAAGCTCAGTTTCGGGTGCGACATCTACGCTCTGGGGATCGTTGTCTTCGAGCTGTTCACCGGCCGTGTCCCCTTTCGGGGCGACACGCCCATAGGCACCCTCATGAAGCATCTGCAGGAGCCGCCGCCCTTAGAGGGGCCGGAAGCGGCGCGGCTTCCGACGCTGCTCGTCCCGGTCTTGAGGAAGGCCCTCGCGAAGGACCCGGCCGAACGATATGGCTCAGCAAGCGAGATGGCGGTCGCCCTCCGCGCCGCCCAGGAGGCCGCGGAAGCCGAGCGGGTCACTGCCCCGATCCGGACGGCCGCCGTACCCCTGACGAAGGCGATCGCGTCGACGGGCCCCGTGTCGATGGAGACGGCGCCCACCGCGCCGGCGGCGGTCGCCTCCGCCTCCGTGCCGGCGCCCGCTCGATGGGTCCTGCCGTCGCTCCTCGCCGCGGCCGTGGTCGCTGGGGGAGTCGTCCTCGCGCGTCGTCCCCCGCATCGACCGGAGCTGTCTCCTCCAGGTGCCGCGATCATCCTGCCGCCCACGATGGCCGCGGGCGCGTGCGTGGGGGATGGCCGCGGCTGGCCCGCCCGCATCCGCCTCGACGGCTTCGACGCCGCGGCCGCCGCGCGCCTCGCCTCGGCATGGCCTTTCGTCGCTGTCGTGGGCGCGCCGTGCGAGGCGGAGGGGACGGTGAGCGCCGGGCCGCCGCTCTCTGTGTTGGATGCGGGGGGAACCACGCTGGCCGACGCGATACGCTCCACGGGAGAGGCTGCCCAGATGGAGCTGGGCGCACACCTCCGGGTACTCCACATGACCCGCCTGCTCCTGGGTCCGAGGCCCACAGCCAGCGGCCTTGAGGTCCGGATCGCCAGGGGGACGAGCGCGGGCCCGGGAGACGTGTCCGCGCTCAGGGCCGGCATCGACAGGATGGCCTACTGGGTGAGGAGCGCGCGCCCCGGGCGTCTCCTCCTATTGGAACTGAGCCCGGCAGGGCAGGTGGCCGTCTTGTATCCAAACATGTATGAGACCAGCGCCCTCGCCCCGGGCGTATGGACGCGAGTGCCAGAGGGACGGTCGATACCCGTGGACCCGCCCCAGGGACAAGAGAGGGCCGTGGCGATCGCCTTCGACAACGCCAGTCCCTTGGTGGGGCTGGACCAGCTCTATCCGGGCCTGTGGCAGGGTCCTCGTGGCACGGCAGAGCCGTTCCGCACCTTCAGAGGAGACGACGCGAGGCGGTTCGTTGAAGAGGTGTCCCGCCGACTCACGGGCGAGGGCTGGGCACGAGCCGAGGGCCGTTTCCGGATCGAGTGAGGAGGTGGGCATGATCATCCGATCGCTTCTGTTCTTCTGCCTAGCCCAGGGCGGGGCAGTGCTGTGCGACCTGGGCACCGCGCGGACCCGGACGGCCGAGGCCGAGAAGGCCCGGTCTCCGTCCGAGCGCGCGCGCCTGGCCCGGGAGGCCATCGCCCTCTGCGACGCCCACGCCCCTGCCCACAACACCTTCGCCACCGCTCTCGAGGAGCAGAAGGATTACGACGGAGCTGCGGCGGAGTATGAACGCGCGCTGGTGCTCGAACCTAGCTGGTATCTTCCCGCCCTCGGTCTCGGCGACGTCGCGCGAGCCCAAGGGCGCGTCGCGGTTGCGCGGGAGCACTACCGTCATGCCCTCGACCTGGCCCGCACCGCCGCGGAGCACGAGGAGGCGAAGGTGGCCCTCGCGCAGCTCCCTGCGGAGGCCACACCCAACCGCTCGACGCCCGGAGCAACTCCGGAGCAAGGATTCGCCTTCAAGCCGGCCGAGATGATCGCCCGCGGTCTCCAGGTCGGCATGACGGCCCGCTCTCCAGGAGGCAAGTGGGTGGAGGAGCCCGGCGCGAAGGCTCAGGACTTCTACATGGCGCCAGCAGGCTACGCAGCCAACCTCTCCGTCCTCTTCGAGGTGAGCTCCGCCTCGATCCTTCCCGAGGGGATCCACCAGCTCGAGGAGCTGGGTCGAGCGCTGCAAGGGGCGCAGACCGGGGAGAGGTACCTCATCGAGGGGCACGCCAGCAGCGAGGGGGCTCCGGAATTCAACCGCGCGCTATCCAGTGCCCGGGCGCGCAGCGTCCGCGGCTACCTTGTCCAGCGCTTCGGCCTGCCCGGGGCGCTCCTGGAGGTGGTGGGGCGGGGGACCGACGACCCCATGATGGAGAACGGGGTGGAGAACCCCGTGAAGAGCCGTCGGGTGACCGTCGTGCGGCGCTACGATCCCTGAGGTGTTCGCTCTTCACGGGGACCACTTGAGGAAGGCCTGTCCGATGGGGCCGATCTCAAGGACGAGGGTTCGCTCGGGCCGGCCGCAGTCCAAGAAGGTGTTCGCCGAATAGCTCTCCTGCACCGGCACCTTGTAGGGTGGGTCCTTCACGGAGACGTGGGCCACGACCGGACCCGAGGCGAGCCGCGTGCTCACCACGCCGTCGATGATCCCCAGGGACTCTTCGCGGCCGTTCAGAATCAGGATGTAGCTCTTGGAGGCAGAGCCCTTCTCGGTGTAGCGAACGCGCATCTTGACGTCGCAGCTTCCCGAACCAGAGCCGGTGACGGGCGCGGTTCCAGATTCCACGAGTGAGCCGATTTGATCCAGGGCGATCGTCGCGAGTGCCGCAGCCAGCCTGCGCGTGGCCTTCCCGAGGCCGAGCTTCTCGAAGCTTCGGTTCGGTCCGAAGAAGCCGGCTCCTTCGAATGCCCGGGCGCGCTGCAGGTCCTTCTTGTTGATGGAGCCGGTGGCCGTGAGCTTGGGCGACTTCTGTCCGGTGCGGAGGTTGAGCAGGAAGCTCTCCACCTCGAGGTTGCCCGTCCGTCGCGCGCGGCCGACGAGGCTCGTCACCAGCACGGCGTCGACCTTCATCAAGCGGGAGTATTCGGAGTACCACTCTTCGTCGAGGGGAGAATAGGTTCCGCCCGGGTTGAGAAAGACCGGCTCCACGCGGGTCCCCGTTAGCTTCGAGAAGATCATCTCGGGCAGGGCGCGGACCAAGGTGCCGCCTTGGGACTCCCCCGAGGCGTCGTGGGTGGGGAGGATGCCGAGGGCGACCCTCGTCTCGCGCTGGGCCCTGGCCCCCGGCGCGAGACCGAGGGCCAGGACCCCCAAGAGCACGGCGATCCGCGCCCTCATGGTTTGGGTGTTGCGGCCTTCCGGGCCACAGCCGTTCCGCCGGGCATTGGCCAGTCCACGTATTTGGTCTGGACGACCCCGAAGGGAGGGACGTACCAGGACATGTCGCCTGCCAGGAGGAAGTAGTCGTAGATGATGTACATGTTGGAGGGCAGGGCACCGGCGTGCTGGCGCTGGTAGAGCGTCACGTAGGCCTTGAGCTCGTCCTGGATCTCGGCCTGGTTCAAGGTGTTGTTCTCCTTGATCAGGTGCAGCGCGTGCTGCAGGTGCGGCTCGGCATAGCTGCCCCGCTTGGCGTCGTACCGGATGGCGGTCAGGTATTGGTTCGCCGCCTCCTGACGCTCCTCTTCGGTCCGGGCCGTCAAGGATGCAACCTTGCCGAGATAGTAGTGGACACGCGGGTCGTTGGAACGAAGGTTCGCCGCGTCCTGGAGGTTGTCCTTGGCCATGGCGAAGAGGTCATAGTCCAGCGCCACCACGCCATTGTCGCGCTTCAAGGCCGACATCAGGAGCGCGAACTCCGGTGAGCCGCCGACGAGCCCTCCCGCTTGCATCTGGGCATCCATTCTGACCTTGAGGGCCCCGCCGATGAGCCGCTCGATGTTGGCGGTGCGCTCTTTCACCCTCTGCTTGCTTCCCATGAAGCCGAGGCCCACGCGAGTGTCGCGGGTCACCAGGCTGTCGAGGCGCGCGTAGGTCTTGGGGACCTCCCGGGGATCGAACTTCTGGTCAAGCATCAGGCCCAGTCCCGTCTCGTCCGCCTCGTCCTCCTGGACGGTGTCCCACTCCGTCGGCTGGAACTTGTTGCGGATCGCGATGGAGGAGACGGCGAAGGCGCCGAGACCGCCAATCTCGGCCCCCACCAGGGCCCGGTTCGCGCCGCCGCCGCCCGTGGTAGCGCCGAGCGTGGCCCCTGCGATAGCGCCGAGGGCAGTGAACAGCCCCTTCTTCTTCTGGGCGTGCTTCTCCTTCTCCTCTGTCAGCTTCGCCTCAAGGATTGGGTTGCGCACCCGCTGGTACATGTGCCCGCGCTCTACGTGTGCGATCTCGTGGCCGAGGATGTAGGCGAGTTGCGCCTCGTTGTCGAGCATGGAGACGAGCCCAGTGGAGACGTAGATGGTCCCCGTCGAGAGCGACTCCGCGCGAGGCATGGGGTCCAGGAGCAGCCGGAAGGCGTAGAGGTTCGGCGAGTCCTTCGGCACGACGCGCTGGCCGAGGGTGTTCACGTAGTCGTTGACGATCGGATTCGGGTAGATCGTAACCAGGCCGTCCTTGTTGGTGTTCGTGTCGAAGGCCTCCTGGATGTCCTTCCGCCGCTGCACCTGCCAGGCCCACTCGATCTCCTTCTGGACCTCGGGTCGCTGGGCGATCTCCGCCAACGTCTTCCTGTCCTTGTCAGAGTAGTCCTGCCGCTCGGCCGTGGTCGTCTCGTCCTTCGATTTCCCCTTGTCCTTCTCTCTCCCTAGGCCGATGGCCGGGACCCCTAGAACAACTGCGAAGGCGAGGGCTGTGCTCAGGCGCGCCAAACGCATCATTCGCGACCTCCTTGTCTTTGCCTTGGCGGAGGATGCTCGTAGACCAAGCGCTCGCCCGCCGCCTCGGGCCGAAGCCACTTCCGTGGAGGGTATAGGCCCTCTTATACCTTTCGCAGGGCAGGGTCAAGGTTTGCCGGTGCTTTTTTCTGTACTATTTGGATCCATGCGAGCTGTGCTGACGGCACTCTGCCTCCTGCTCCTCACCCAGTCGGAGCAGGAACGGCGCGTCCCCTCGGCGAGTCCCAGCCTTCCGTCCCCGCTTGCCTCCACGGGCCGGTCGCCCTTCGTCCTTGAGGTCCCGGATCTCGGCCTGCAGATGGAGGGCGACACCGCGGTCTCGATCCGCCATACCGAGTTCGACCGCCTCCGCATCCTCATCCGGAAGCAGCCCAGCCAGGTCACTTATGGGAACATCTTCGCGAAGGTGAACACTGAGTCGGCCAATATCATCATGACGACGTCCAGCACGCCCACGGGCATTGTGTGCGACCTCGATCTCAAGCGGCGGGGCGGCTTCCGCTTCCAGCCGGGACGGAACTCGGTGGAGATCGACATCAAGGACAACTCGCTGCGGCGCTTCTACGCCTCGTTCTTGCTGCAAACGGCAACGGGTCCCGCCGAGCCGGGGCTCACGGCTTCCGGCGGGGCGGTCGAGAAGGTGGGCGGACAGAAATACGCCGTCATCGTCGGGGTCTCCCACTACCGTCACGCCGCCGAAGGCATTCCGGACCTGCGCTTCGCTGACCGGGACGCTACGGCCTTCCGCGATTTCCTGGCCTCGCCGGCAGGAGGCGGCCTCGCGCCGGGCAATACGGTCTTTCTCTTGAACGACGCCGCGACGTCCCAAAACGTCCGTAGCGCGCTCTTCACCTTCCTGACGCGCGCCCAGCCCGACGACGTCGTGGTCCTCTTCTTCGCCTGCCACGGCGCTCCCGATCCCCACGACCGCCGGAATCTCTACCTCATCACGAGCGACACCCGCGCCGACGACATGGGGGGCACCGCTATCCCCATGTGGCAGCTCCAGGACGTGCTCAGCCGTGTGATCAAGGCGCGTCGGGTCGTGATCTTCACCGACGCCTGCCACAGCGAGGGGATCGGGGGCGGCGTCTACGGTGCCCCCCGCCAGAACAACCTGGTGAACCAGTACCTGTCCCGGTACTCTGCCGACGCCCAGCACGCTCTCTTGACCGCGAGCGACATCAGCGAGTCCTCCTACGAGGACGAGCGCTGGGGGGGCGGCCACGGGGTCTTCACCCACTTCCTCCTCCGCGGCCTCACGGGGGAGGCGGACGTCAACCACGACGGCGTCGTCACCGCCGGGGAGCTCTTCCCCTACGTGCGGGCGGCCGTGCGGCGGGCCACCGAGGGCCGGCAGAGCCCCACGGCGTTGCCGGGCCTCTCGGAGAACCTGCAACTCGCGCGCGCGGGGCGCTGATGCCTCTTGCGCCTGTGAATCAGGTTGTCGACGACGGCCGGCACGCGGTAACTTCTCTTCCCCTGGACGGCGTGCCGGGTCGTGTACAATTGACTGCTGCGCTCTCGTCGGCAGGGGGGCCGGTGCGATCACTGCTCATCCTCTTCCCACTGGTCGGCTTGGCCAATCTAGCGGTGGCCTCGGAGTCGCATGGGCCTCCGGACAGCGCCACCTTCGAGACCACGGTCAAGCCGTTCCTGGCCCGGAGCTGCACCACCTGCCACGGCTCGAGGCTGAAGACGGCCAGCCTCGACCTCGAGGCGTACGCGACGCCCGCTTCCGTCGCCCAGGACGCGAGCACCTGGGAGAAGGTGGTCGCCAAGCTGCGCCGGCACGACATGCCCCCGGTCGGGCTGCCTCGCCCGGACGAGGCCGAGATCAAGGCGGTCACGGAGTGGATCGAGGCCGAGCTGGAGCAGGCGGCCCTGCACGCCGCACCCGACCCCGGGCGCGTCACCGCGCGCCGCCTGAACCGCACCGAGTACAACAACACGGTGCGAGACCTGCTGGGGGTGGACACTCGACCGGCGGACGACTTCCCCCAGGACGACTCGGGCTACGGGTTCGACAACAACGGCGACGTGCTCTCGCTGTCTCCCGTGTTGATGGAGAAGTACCTGGCGGCCGCCGAGAAGATCGCCCGCACGGCCCTCTTCGGAGCCGGTCCGCTCAAGCCGTCGCTGGCGCGTGTCCAGGCGCGGACCGGGAAGATCCAGCCGAGTCCGACCCCCCTCCACGATTACGACCTCACCGGACTGAGCCTGCCCAACGCGCTGCATGCGACCCACCGCTTCCCGGTGGACGGCGAGTATCTCCTGCGCGTCCTCCTGGGAGGTTTCCGCCCGCTCGGGTCGGAGCCGATCCAGGTCGGGGTCTGGATCGACGGCCAGCAGGTCCAGGTGCTGGACGTCGACCCGGTGGGCGGGGCGGCCTTCGAACTGGACCGGCAGGACCTGCTCGGCAAGCAGCCGGAGTTCCGCACGAAGGTGACGGCGGGGGAGCACGTGCTGGCCGCGTCGATCCTCCACCTCTACGAGGGGCTGCCCCCGAGCTACGCCGGTCCGAACCCCTCGAAGCGGCCCCCGCCTCCCCCGCCCGAGTTCCGGCCGCCCAAGAATGCCTCGCCCGAGAAGATCGAGCAGGCCCGGAAGGAATTCGAGGCCGCCCGGGCGGAGACGAAGGCCGCGAACGAGGCCCGGGTCAGCCGCCTGGAGGTCGTCGGGCCCTACGACCCGGTCCAGGGACCCTCCGAAGCGAGCCTGAGGAGGGTCTACGCCTGCGGCCACCTCTACGGGGGCCACGGCTCGGGATGCGCTCGAAAGATCGTGTCCCGCCTGGCGCATCGGGCGTTCCGGCGTCCGGTCACGCCCGCGGAGGTGGAGCCGTTCGTCCGACTGGCCTCCACCGCCCGCGGCCACGGGGACTCGTTCGAGGAAGGGATCGCCCTGGCCCTGCAGGCCATCCTGGTGTCGCCCGACTTCCTGTTCCGCATCGAGAGGGACCGCCCGGCGGCCGGAGCCGAGCCCGGGTATCGCGTCAACCCGCACGAGCTGGCCTCGCGCCTCTCGTACTTCCTTTGGGCCAGCATGCCCGACGACGAGCTCCTCCGCGCGGCCGACCGGAAGGTCCTGGGCAAGCCGGAGGCGCTGGCCGCCCAGGTGCGGCGGATGCTGAAGGACGAGAGGGCGAGCGCGCTCGCCCTGGCTTTCGGAGCGCAGTGGCTGCAGTTCCGGGCCCTGGAGTCGGTGGCGCCCGACCGTGACCGCTATCCCGACTTCGACAACAACCTCCGCCTGTCCATGCGCCACGAGACCGAGCTGTTCTTCGAGAGCGTCGTGCGCGAGGACCGCAGCATCCTCGATTTCATCGACGGGAAGTACTCGTTCCTGAACGACCGGCTGGCTCGCCACTACGGCATCCCGGGGATCACGGGGCCGGAGTTCCGGCGGGTGGACCTGGCGGGCACCCACCGGAGCGGGGTCCTGACCCAGGCGAGCGTGCTGACGGTGTCGTCCTACGCCACCCGGACCTCGCCCGTCCTGCGCGGCAAGTGGATCCTGGAGAACGTCCTGAACGCGCCTCCGCCCGACCCGCCGGCCGGGACGCCCCGGCTCGACGAGGCCACGGTCGGCGCCTCGGCCTCCCTGCGGCAGCAGATGGAGGCGCACCGTACGAACCCCACGTGTGCGGCCTGCCACGCCAAGATGGATCCCCTGGGCTTCGGCCTGGAGAACTACGACGCCATCGGCGCCTGGCGGGTGACGGACGCCAAGTTCCCGGTGGACGCGTCGGGGGTGCTGCCCGACGGGCGCACGTTCCAGGGGCCGGACGATCTCAAGGTGATCCTGAAGTCCGACCGAGACGCCTTCGCCGAGTGCATCACCGAGAAGCTGCTCACCTACGCGCTGGGCCGCGGCCTGGAGCGCTACGACAAGCGGACGGTGAAGGCGATCACCGGCCGCCTGGCCGACCACGACTATCGCTTCTCCGCCCTGGTCCTGGAGATCGTGACGAGCCTCCCATTCCAGATGCGGCGAGCAGAGCGGGTGAAATCATGACTCCCATCACGCGCAAGCACTTGTCGCGCCGCACGGTCCTCCGGGGCATGGGCGCCGCCGTGGCCCTCCCCATGCTGGACGCCATGACCCCGGCCTTCGCCGCGCCGGGCCGCGGCAAGCCCGTCCGCCTCTCCTTCACTTATGTGCCCAACGGCGTCACCCAGGCGGAATGGACGCCCGCGGCGACCGGTCGGGACTTCGACCTGCCCCGCATCCTGAAGCCGCTGGAGCCGTTCCGCGAGGACACCCTCGTCCTGTCCGGACTGGCCCAGAAGAACGCCAACGCGCTGGGGGACGGCCCCGGAGACCACGCCCGGGCGGGCGCCTGCTTCCTGACCGGGGTTCACCCCCGGAAGACGGCCGGCGCCGACATCCAGGCCGGCGTCTCGGCGGACCAGATCGCGGCCCAGGCCCTGGCCTCGGAGACGCGGTTCTCCTCGATCGAGCTGGGCTGCGAGGAGTCGCGCACCGTGGGCAACTGCGACTCCGGCTACAGCTGCGCCTACACGAACAGCATCTCCTGGCGCACCCCGACCACTCCCATGCCGCCCGAGATCAATCCCCGCATGGCCTTCGAGCGGCTCTTCGGCGCGGGAGAAGTCGACCTGGATCCCGAGACCCGGGCCCGGCGCGTGCTCTACCGCAAGAGCATCCTGGATCTGGTGAGCGAGCGCACCCGGGAACTGGTCGGGAGCCTCGGCCCGACGGATCGCCGCAAGGTGGACGAGTATCTCTATGGGGTCCGGGAGATCGAAAGGCGGATCGAGAGGGCGGAGAAGGGCGGCGCGGACGTCGCCCCCTCGATCGAGAAGCCCTCGGGCATCCCCGCGCTCTTCGGCGACTACGTGAAGCTGATGTTCGACCTCCAGGCGGTGGCGTTCCAGGCGGACCTCACCCGGGTGGCGACCATGATGGTCGGCCGCGAGGGCAGCGTGCAGACCTACCCCGAGATCGGGGTCCCCGACCCGCACCATCCCCTCACGCATCACCGCAACAACCCGGAGTGGATCGAGAAGGTCACGAAGATCAACACCTTCCACATGGAGCTGTTCGCGTATTTCCTCTCCCGCCTGAAGGCCACCCCCGACGGCGACGGCACGCTGCTCGACCATTCGATGCTGGTCTACGGCAGCGCGATCGGCGACGGCAACCGCCACACCCACGAGGACCTGCCCCTCCTGCTGGTGGGCCGGGGCGGCGACCTGAAGCCGGGCCGCCACGTGGTTTACGAGCCGGAGACCCCCATGACGAACCTGTACCTGACCCTGCTCGACCGCATGGGCGTGCGGCCGGAAACCATCGGCGACAGCACCGGGAGGGTCGCGCACCTCAGCGAGGTGTGAGGGGATCCGGGCCCGCCGGCTAGATCAGGTGAACGAGGCCGGGAAGCTCCGTCCGGAGGATGCGCTCGCTCTCCGGTTCGTCGGAAAGGAACGTCAGGTCGGCGAACTCGAAGCCCGGCCCCATGATGGCGGAGACCAGGGAATACTCGCCAAGCGGTTGCGCGGCCTGCCAGAGGCCGGCGGGAACGGTGTGAAGCGGCTGGGCTTCCGCCTGGAGCGAACCGAGCCTCATCTGTACGTGCTCGTGGGTATCCGCGCGGAAGGAGTGCAGCATCACCGGGTCGCCTTCGAGGTGGCTCCAGCACTCGTCGAAGCGCAGGCGATGCCAGCGGCTGTGGTCGGCGGCGGTGAGGAGGAAGTAGATGGCGGTGAGGGCGGGCCGCTGGCCCGGCGCGGCGAGGGTGCCGACGCGGTGCGGAGAGCAGAAGACCTCGCGGTAGTAGCCGCCCTCGGGATGAGGCTGGAGGGCGAGAGCTTGAATGAGGGACAGGGCCCGCGGGTGCATCAGGACGCCTCCTGTGAGCTTCTCTCGATCGACAGGAAGTAGCGGAAGCTAGCGCCGCTCCGGCTCGCCCTGCAGCCGCTCCGCGATCTCCAGCTCGCGCCGGGCCTCGTCTTCGCGCCCGGCCTGCTGCAGGAGCTGGCCGAGCAGGTAGTGGGCGGACTTGTTGTTCGGGTCGTACTGGAGGGCGCGGCGCAGCATCCCCTCGGCGGTGGCCGGCTGGCCCTTCTTCATGTACGCCCGGCCGAGGACGATGTAGGGCCCGCTGAAGTAGGGCTGCAGCCAGATCGATTTCTGGAGGGCGGCGACCGCGTCGTCCCACCGGTTCTGGCGGCTGAGCGCCTCGCCCAGGCGATAAAGGGCCATGGCGTTGCCCGGGTTCACCTCCAGCTCCCTCTCCAAGAGCCCGATCGCCTCGTCGAAGCGGGCCCGGAAGATCGCGGACTGGGCGAGCAGGTAGCGGGCCTGGGGGAGGCGCGGGTCCCGGGCGATGGCCGCCTCCAGCTCCGCCCTCGCCATCTCCTCGAACTCGAGGCGGACCATCATCTGCGCGGCCAGCAGATGGGCGGCCGCGGAGTCGGGAGCCACCCGGAAGAGCCGCGCGAAGGCCTCGCGGGCCTTCGCGGGCTGCCGGGTCTGCACGTAGGCGTTGCCGAGGACGTTGAGGAGCTCGATGTTGTCCGCGGCCCAGGCCCGCGTCTTCTCGAGGTGCGGGATCGACTCGGGGAGCTTGCCGGCCAGGTAGAGGGCGAGGCCGAGGACTTGCTCGGCCTCGCGCTGCTCCGGGGATCCCGCCTCTAGCTTCCCCGCCACCGGCGTGAGCAGCTCGACCGCGCGGACGTGGTCGTCGGTGTGGTAATAGGCGACGCCGAGGAGCTGGGCCACCCGCGGATCCTGGCGGTCCAGGGGCAGCAGCTTCTGGATGGCGGCCGCGGGCTGGCCGCGGTTCAGGAGGGCGCGGGCTTCCGCGAGGACGGCGGGGACGTCGGGCGGCGGGGACGCAGTGGCGGCCAGCGCCGCCAGCAGCGCGAGGGCCGGTTTGTTCATCGACCCCCCACCCTATCCCTCCCCACGTAGGGGGAGGGGAACGCTGCTGCACGTTTGGCTCCGCACTTCATTGCCTCACCTTCACCACCGTGCCCGTTCCCTCTTTCAAGGGGACGATCCGGTCGGCCGTGAGGTCGCGCCATTCCTCCTCGAGGCCGTTCGGCCAGCGGACCGAGATCCGGTCGACCCGGGCGGCTTCGGCGAGGCCGAAGTGGACGCGCAGGTCGTTCTGGGACGCGTAGCTCCCGCCGCCCCGCACCTCGTCCACCTGCGCGCGGCCCGCGGTCTCGCAGCGCACCCGAGCCCCGATGGCGCTCCGGTTCGAGCGCGTCCCCTCGAGCCGGAGGGCGATCCAGTGATTCTTGTTGCGAGCCTCGGTCCGAAAGAGGTCGGGCGCGTCGTGGACGTTGTTCACGAGGACGTCGACGGTGCCGTTGTTGTCGTAGTCGCCGAAGGCGGCGCCCCGGCCGGCCTTGCGGTCGGTGGCGGGCGGGCCGAGTCGCTCCGTGACGTCCTCGAAGCGGCCGTCCGTCCGGTTGCGGTAGACGACCTTGCGCTGCTTGTACCCCGCCTCCGTCCGGAGCTGCTCGACCTCGGGATACACGTGGCCGTTGACCAGGAACAGGTCCAGCCAACCGCGGTTCTCGAAGTCCGCGAAGCCGGTGCCCCAGCCGAGGAAGCGGGTGTTCACCCCGATCCCGGCCATGAAGGTCCGGTCCTCGCAGAAGCCGTCCCCGGGGTTCGCGTGGAGGGTCGAGGTGTCGCCCGCGAAGTTGGTGACGAACACGTCCATGGTCCCGTTGTGATCGTAGTCTCCCACCGCCACCCCCATCCCGGCCTGGGGCTTGCCGTCCTGGCTGTAGGCGCAGCCGGCCCGGACCCCGACGTCGGTGAACGTGCCGTCCCGGTTGTTGAGGTAGAGCGCGTTCGGGTTGCTGTCGTCGGCGACGTAGAGGTCGGTCCAGCCGTCGCCGTCGAAGTCGAGGGTGCTCACCCCCAGGGCATAGGTGCCGCTCGCCTTCGTGATCCCCGTCTTCTCCGACACGTCCGCGAACCGCCCGCCGCCCTCGTTGTGGTAGAGGACGTTCTTGCCCCCCGGCAGGCCCGGGGGGCCGCAGGCCACGGGGACGCCCTTGTAGCGGCAGAGACCGGTGTCGGGGGTCGGGGTGGTCGTGAGGTCGATGTCGATGTAGTTCGCCACGAAGAGGTCGAGCCGCCCGTCGCGATCATAGTCGAGGAAGGCGCAGCCCGTCCCCCAGCGCGTTCGCTTGTCGAGCAAGCCGGCCTTCGCGGTCACGTCCTCGAAGGTGCCGTCGCCCCGGTTGTGATAGAGCCGGTTCTGGCCCCAGTAGGTCACGGCCAGGTCGACGAAGCCGTCGTTGTCGTAGTCCCCCGCGCAGACCCCCTGCCCCCAGCCGCTCTGCGCCAGCCCGGCCCGCACGGTCACGTCTTCGAAAGTGCCGTCGCCGCGGTTGCGGTAGAGGTGGCTCGAGGGCTCCTGCCCTTTCGGGAACCCCTCCAGGGTGGTGCCGTTCACCAGGAACGCGTCGAGCCAGCCGTCGTTGTCGTAATCGAGGAAGGCGGCGCCGCAGCCGGTGGTCTCCAGCAGGTACTTGTTCGTCTCCTTCCCGCCGAAGACGGTGACTGCGGTGAGGCCCGCCTCCCGCGCCACGGTCGCGAAGGCGAAGCCGAGGGGGGCTTCGGTCTCGGAGGCGGCGGGCCGGAGACCCAGGGCCGCCAGGCCCAGGGCGCCGAGCGCTCCCCGCCATCCCCTCACGGGGGGGCCGGGCCGACGGCGGGCGGGGCCAGGTACGGCGCGAGGCGACGGGCCTCCGCCAGGTGCCGGTCCCCCTCCGCGGCCTGTCCCTGCGCCTTGAGGGCACGCCCGAGCTGGTCGTGCGCCCGCGCGTTCTGGGGATCGAGGCGCACGGCTTCCCGGAACTGGGCGAGGGCTCCCGCCGCGTCCTTCTCCGCGAGCTTCTTGAGCCCCGCGGTGAGGGTCACCCGCGAGGCCTGGGCGTCCGCCTTCTTCTTATTCAGGCGGTCGGCCTCCGCGAACGCGCGAGCCGCTCCCTCGGTGTCCTTCCGCTGCTGCAGCATCTGGCCGAGGCCGAGCCAGGCCTCGGCCGCGGCCGGCTGATGGCGGAGCGTCTCCCTGAACTCCTGGAGCGCCTCGTCGGCCTGCCCCTGCTGCCGCAGGAGGGTGCCGAGCAGGTAGTGCGCGTCGGCGTAATCGGCCTTCCGCGCGATGGCTTCACGCAGGAAGGGGACCGCCTCGCGCCCCCGCCCGGTCTGCCAGAGAACGACCGCGAGCGTGTAGGGAGGGTCGGGCAGGGCGCGGTCGAGCTCGATGGCCCTCTTCAGCGCCGTCTCGGCGGCCGCGAAGTCGTCCTTCTGCTTCAGGGCGAGGCCGAGGTTGTAGCAGGCCTCGGCGTTCGCGGGATCCAGCCGGGTCAGGTCGCGGTACACCTCGACCGCGGCCGCGAGGTCTCCTTTCTGCATGAGAGCGCTGCCCAGGTTGTGGCGGGCGGTCCGGAAGTCGGGGGCGCTCTGCACGAGCCCGCGGAACGTCTCCACTGCCTCGTCCGCCTCGCCCTTCTGCATGAGGGCCAGGCCCAGGTTGTTCGCGGCGTCGGTCGAGGAAGGATCGAGCTGCACCGCCCGGCGCAGGGAAGCGATCGCGCCCTCCTCGTCCCCCCAGGCGAGGAGCGCCGCCCCGAGCTGGTTGTGGGCCACCGCCAGGTCGGGAGCCAGCCGCGTGGCTTCGCGGAGATGGCCCACCCCGCCGTCCAGGTCTCCCTGCTGCTTCAGCACCAAGCCCAGGTAGAAGCGGGCCTCCGCGTGTTTCGGCTGCAGCTTCACCGCCGCCTGCAGTGCGGGCAGGGCCTCCGCCGGCTGTTTCGTCCACCACAGGGTCGCCCCGAGGTGGTACCACGCGTCGAAGAGCGACGGCTTCAGGTGCACGGCTTCTCGGAAACCCGCGATCGCGTCTTCCGTCTTCCCCGCCTGCCCGAGCAGGAAGCCGAGCCGGTCGTGCGCCTCGGCCAGCTTCGGGTCGTGGTTCAGGGCGGTCTCGTAGGCAGCGCGGGCCGCGGCTGCATCACGGCGCCGCTCGTGGACGACGCCGAGGAGGTAGAACGCGTCGGCGTCGGCCGGGACCTGGGCGAGGTGGCCCTCGATGGCGGCCCGGGCCTCCTCGGCTCGGCCCGCCTCCAGCAACCGCCGCGCCTCGGTGAACCAGGCGGGGGCCGCGGCCGGAGGGCGCGGGGCCTGGGCGAGAACGGGGCCGGCGAGCGCGAGCAGGAGAGCGAGAGCGCCCCTGTTATTCATCGACCCCCCTTGCCGATCGTTCATCGACCCCCCCCTCCTAACCTCCCCCACGTCGGGGGGAGGGACCGCTGGGGCGTGTCCGGCTCCGCGCCTTCATCACTCCTCAGCCCCATCCGTCAGACCGTGCTTGCGCAGGTAGTACGCGAAGTTCCGAGGGTCGATCCCCAGCAGCCGGGCCGCCTCCTTGCGCACGCCCCCGCCCCGCCGCTGCGCTTCCAGCAGCATCTCCTTCTCCAGGCGGTTCAAGGCCGCGCGCAGGTTCAGGTCGCCCTCGGCGGGGGCCGCTTCCGCGGCCGCCAGGGGGACCGGCGCGGGGAGCAGGTCCAGGTTGTCGAGGCCGTGGGCGGGGTCGAGGATGAGCGCTCGCTCGATCACGCTCCGCAGCTCGCGCACGTTACCGGGGAAGGGATACGCGCGCAATCGAGCGAGCGTTTCCGGCCCGACCTCGAGGGCGGGACGGCCCAGGCGCGCCGACACCTCCTCCACGCAGAGCCGGGCCAGGAGGCCGATGTCGTCCTTGCGATCACGCAGGGGGGGCACGTCGATCCCTACCACGTTGAGCCGGTAGAAGAGGTCGGCCCGGAAGCGGCCCTGCTTCACCTCGGCCTGGAGGTCGCAGTTGGTGGAGGCCACGATCCGCACGTCCACCCGGGTGGGCTGCTCGTCGCCCAGGCGGTCGAACTCGCCGTCCTGGATCGCGCGCAGGAGCTTGGCCTGGCCCACCCCCGGCATCGCCCCCACCTCGTCGAGGAGCAGGGTGCCGCGGTGGGCGAGATGGAAGCGCCCCTCGCGGTCGCTGGCGGCGCCGGTGAAAGCGCCCTTGCGGTGGCCGAAGAACTCGCTCTCCCACAGCTCGAGGGGGATGGCCGCGCAGTTGACGCGCACGAAGGGCCCGGACGCCCGCGGGCTCAGGTGATGGATGCGGCGGGCCAGCAGCTCCTTGCCCGTCCCCGACTCGCCGAGCAGGAGCACCGTCGAGTCGGTGGGGGCGGCCGCTTCCACCATCGCCATCACCTTGCGCCAGGCGGCGCTCTCCCCCACCGGCTCCGCCGCGGGGGCCACCGCGCTGCGCAGGTAGCGCACCTCGCGCCGGAGGGAGCGCGCCTCCAGGGCGCGCTGCAGGGCCACCTCGAGGGCCTCGGGATCGGCGGGCTTCAGGATGTAGTCGCTGGCCCCCGCCTTCAGGCACTCCACCGCCGAGGCCACGGTGCCGTGCCCGGTGAGGATGACGACCGGAGTCTCGGGGGAGCCGGCCTGCATCCGCCGCACGAGCTCCAGGCCGTCCGCCCCCGGCATCCTCAGGTCCGACAGGACCACGTCCACCGGCGCCTTCGCGAGGTGGGCCACCGCGTCCCCCACCGAGGCGGCGGCGCTCGCGTCGAAGCCCCGCGCGCGCAGGATCGCGACCAGGGACTCGCGCACGTAGGCCTCGTCTTCCACCACCAGCACCCTCCCGCGGGTGGGGGATTTCTCGGGCTTGCTCACGAGGCCTCCAGGGCGGGCAGCTTCATCCGGAAGAGGGCCCCGCCGCCCTCCCGCGGGAAAACCGACAGCTCGCCCTCGTGCTGCCGGACGATCGAGTGGCAGATCGAGAGGCCGAGGCCGGTGGAATCCTTGGTCGAGAAGAACGGCTCGAAGATGCGTTGCCGGTCCGCCTCCGCCACCCCGGGGCCCCGGTCCGCGACCTCGGCCACCGCGTGATGCCCCTCGCGGCGCGAGGAGACCCGCACCTCGCCCCCCCGCGGCTGGGCCTCGCAGGCGTTCAGGATCAGGTTGACCGCCACCTGCCCGAGCATCACCGGGCTCGCGCTCACGAGGAGGGGCTCCTTGGCGAGCTCGAGGCCGAAGGCGATCGCGGCGAACTCCCTCCGCGACTGCACGAACTCCTCGGTCTCGCGCAGCACCTGGTTCAGGTCCACGGGGACCCGGGTCGCCTTCGCGGGGTCCGACTGCGCGAGGACCTGGCGCACGATCCCGGCCGCCCGCTCGAGGCCTTCCTTGACCTTTTCCAGGTGCTCGCCCGCCACACGGAACTCACCGCGATTCAACTCCGTGCGGGCGAGACTCAGCCAGTTCGCCATCCCCTCCAGCGGGTTGTTGATCTCGTGGGCGATGCCCGCGGCCAGGCGCCCCACCGTGGTCAGGCGCTCGGCGTGGAAGAGCCGGCGTTCCAGCTCCCTCACCCGGGCTTCCTCGCGCGCCTGCGCCTCCAGGCGCTCGCGGCGGCGGGCCTGCTGCACCGCGAAGCCGCCCAGGAGCGCCGCCAGGCCCACGGCCGCCAGGTTCAGGGTCAGCGTCGTGCGATAACGCGCGGCCACCGGCTCGACCCGGCCGACCGCGAGCCCCTCGGGCTGCTCGCACTCGAGTCGCCAGGGGCCCGGGGCCGACCAGCCGTCGGCCCCCACGTTCGCCTCGGCCCGCACGGTGCTCTCGCGGGCCGGCGCCGGTCGTCCGGGGTCCGAGCGCCGGGCAAGCGTCGTTCCCGTGGCATCGAGGAGCCGGCAAGTGCGGCCCTCGTCAGCCTCCTCGGGCGAGAGCAGGGTGACCGGCTCGACCTCGGTCTGCAGCGTGGGCTCTTCGGCGCCGGGCCCGCCCCCGGCTCCCAGCGTGAAGGTGGAGGTGAGGCGCGGCCGGCCGGGGGCTACCGCGGCTCCCTCGAGACCAGTGGGGCTCGACGAGACCCACAGCACCGGCACTCCGCCGCGCCGCCCGGTGTGCAGCAGCGCCTCACCACGCGGGGAGCGCACGACCACCCGCACGACCTCGGGGTGGCCGCGCAGGAAGAGCAGGAGCGCGCCCTCGGCCCCGGCCCGACGCCAGTCGCCCGGACCCGGGGCCTCGTGGAGGCGCCCCACCGGCGAGGAGACGGCGAGGAAGGCCAGGTCGGAGCGGATCGCGGCCAGCCGCGTCTCGACCGAGCGCGCCCTCGCCGCGGTCTCGTCCCGGAACGCCCGGGCGGCCTCTTCCGAGGCCCCGCGGCGAGCGACCGCGATGCCGCGGAAGCCGGCCAAGCCGACGGCCAGGACCGCCGCGATCGAGAGCCCCGTGAGCCAGCCGGCCGGGAGGGGGAGCGGCTTCATCGCGCAAGCGCGTGCAGCGCGCGGGTCATCTCCGCTGACTATAGCGCATGGACTCCACTCGGCGCCTGCTTCTAGAATGGCGGAGCGTCGCCCACCGTCGGAGGTCTGCCATGATCCCTCGCGCCCTCTCGTTCCTCGCGTGCGCCGCCCTCTTCGCGGCCCTCGGCCCGACGGTCCCCGCGCCATCCGCCGCGCCGTCCTCGAACGAGGACCTCGCGCTCCGCGACTTCAAGCCGCGGTCCATGCTCGTGGTCCCGGAGCACCAGGTCCCCCGCGCGGCCTTTCCCGCCATCGACGTCCACAACCACGTCAACGACGCGCACGGCGAGGGCCGGGCGGTCCCGGTGACCGAGCTCCTGGCCCGCATGGACCGCCTGAACCTGAAGCGGATCGTGATCCTGACCGGGCGGTGGGGCCAGGCGTTGCAGCAGGTGGTCGATCAGATGGTCAAGCCCCACCCCGACCGCTTCACCGTCTTCACCGAGCCCGACTGGAGCCGCATCGACGAGCCCGGTTTCGGGGAAGCCATGGCCGCGCAGGTCAAGGACGCGGTCGCCCGCGGCGCGCGCGGGCTCAAGGTCACCAAGGTCCTGGGCCTCGGGGTGAAGGACCGGACCGGCCGGCTGGTGACCGTGGACGACCCGCGCCTCGACCCCATGTGGGCAGAATGCGGCCGGCTCGGCATCCCGGTGGCCATCCACACCTCGGACCCCGACGCCTTCTTCGAGCCGGTGGACGCCACGAACGAGCGTTGGGACGAGCTGCACGAGTTTCCCGAGTGGAGCTTCCACGGCCCGCGCTTCCCGAGCAAAAGCACCCTCCTCGACGCGCGCAACCGCGTCTTCGCGCGGCATCCGGCGACGACGTTCATCTCCCTCCACGTGGCCAACCACCCGGAGGACCTGGGCGACGTCTCGGGGGTGCTAGACCGGCTCCCCAACGTCGTCGTGGAGACGGGCGCGCGGCACGCGGAGCTCGGCCGCCAGCCGCGGCGCGCGCGAGAGTTCTTCCTCAAGTACCAGGACCGGATCCTCTTCGGCACCGACTACAAGCCGGACGAGGGGATGTACCAGAACTGGTTCCGCTTCCTGGAAACCAGCGACGAGCACTTCGACTACTGGAACGCCCCGAGGCAGGGGCGCTGGAAGATCTCGGGCCTCGACCTGCCCCGTGACGTCCTCGAGAAGGTGTACGCGAAGAACGCGGAGCGCGTCCTCGCCCGCTTCAGGCCCGGAGGGCCCCCCTTGACCCCCCCGGGGGGTACGTTTAAGAGCGCTCAGACCCGTTGACCGACGCCCTTCAGAAGCTCCGGCCCACCGAGACGTAGGGTTCCTTATAGCGCCGCGCCGAGCGTCCCCACACCCACTGGTTGTACCCCACCTCCGCCGACCACTCCTTGTTGCTCCCGAAGGGGACGAGGGCGGAAGCCCCGAGCTTCAGGTAGCTCGCCCGGTTGAAGTTGTTGGTGGCGGAGGCGCCGAAGCGGTCGTCGGGCTGGCGGGGCGAGTCGTGGCCAACGCTGTGCTCGAAGTGCCCGGTCGCCTTCACGTGGGCTCCCCAGAACGGCAACGGATAGCCGGCGTCGGCGTTGGCAAACACCTGGTCGGCGGGGGCCCCGTCGCGCCAGGTGTAGCCGGCCTCGAGGGTGCTCCACCCTCGGTAGCGGGCCAGGGAGCGGCTGGCCATGTAGGAGATCGAGTAGTCGTGCTTGAGCAGCCCCCGCCACTCGGGGCTCACCCCGTCCACCTTGCCCGACGAGTCGAAGAGGTGCCGGTTGTAGGGCCCGGGCAGGTCGTAGAAGCAGGGGGTGCGGTGGTTGAAGCCGAACGCCATGGGGAACGAGCCCTTGGCCACCTGGTACTTGAAGCCGATCCAGGCGTCCGAGAGACCGACGTTCTTCTCGTAGTCGTCCTTGGGCCCTTCGAGGCCGTAGAGCCAGGTCGGGGTGAGGACGATGGAGAAGTTCTTGAAGATGCCGACCTCGCCGAACAGGTAGAGATACCGGAAGTCGTGCCACGACACCTTGCCCGTGCTCGAGCTGACGTTGTCGTACGCGTGGCCGTCGACCGCCCACGACGAGCCGGCGGTCTTCCGGCTGAATCCCACGTAGACGTAGCCGTGGCCGGGCGCGGGCACCCATGCGCCCCCCGCGAGCGCGGGCACCGCCGCGCCGGACAAAAGCACGCCCACGGCGGTGATCCTCGAAAGGCGATTCATCGAAGACAACCTCCTGGTGCTCCGTTGATACGGAACGACTGAACGCGGTGATCTGGCCGGTGCTCTGCAAGACACGCGCCGCTCTCTTCAAGCGACGCTGGAGGCTCGCACCTGCCCTTGAATCACGTTCGACATCTGTTGGTTGGCGGTCGGGGCCAGCGGGTCGGGAAGGGGTGGGTTCGCGAGCGTCCGCTTGAAACCTATGATCGTTTCGTGAGGATTACGCCTCAAATGCCGAGCTGCTCGGACCGCTCCTCAGGTCCTCGGCACCGAGGACCAACCTCGTGCCCGACGCTCATCTCGCCGCGCTCGCGATCGAACACGGCCTCGTCGTCTGCTCGACGGACGGTGACTTCGCACGCTTTGCGGGCGTGCGCTGGCAGAACCCGTTGGCCTGAGCACCGCCGGACGGGCGTGGGCGGAGCTGGATGGACCTGGAGCGGACTCTACGGAACAAACTGCGGGCGTCTGGGCTGGTCAGACGCCCGCGGGATGCGGTCCCAACGCGCTTTCAGTCCACCGGAGTGAGGTTGAAACTGCCCTGCAGGACGCTGCCGTCGGCATAGGTCGCCGAGAACGTCGCATTGATGCACCATTCGAAGGTGCTTTCACCCATGAACCTTCCGTTCACCAAGAACATGACGCCCGCATTTCGGCCGAGGGCATGGACGAGGCTCGCGCGCTTGGCGTCCCGATCCGAGATCGTGACCTCGAAGGGGAATGTCATGTCGCCCAGGGTCGCCTGACCCATGAAAAAGGACGTCAAGGTGTCCCGGGTGGCGTCCGGTGGGGAGAGCATCACCTCCACCCTCCCGAGTGACTTGCCGTCGGACGACACGACGGGTCCCGTCCAGTCGTGCACCTGGGAGAGCTGCGGCGGGTCGGTGGCCTTGAAGTCCTGGAGGAAGATCAGTGAGCCCATATCGGGCATGCCGGCAGCCGTTCTCAGCTTGAAGTCGCTCTGGGCAAATGCGGTCCCATCTCCGTTGACCATCAGCTCACCATGGTTGACCTCGAACTTCCCGTCGGACCCCCTGCCCACCACGGTGAAGCGACCGCTGGCCGCGAGCGTACCTTCGTACGGGATCATCAGGTCGCCAACGTCCAGGGTCCCGCCGAAGCGCCGGTTGCGCTGCTCGGTGTTGTTGATGGTGAACGGTCCGCTCTCTCCGGTCAGGGAGCTGAGGAAGAAGCCATGCCACATGCCGGCGATCGCATACTCGACCGCCGTGGGCGCCCAGGCTCGACCGGGAATACACAGCACCGCGATCGCTGCCAGGGCGAATGGCATGATCTGCTTTGTCCTCGCTCCACCCGCAAGGTTCTTCATTCCTGCCCTCGCTTTCCTGAAGGTTCCCTCGGTGCGGGTATAGGGCGGCTTCGCCCCGAAGTCAAGACGGCGTCAGAACGGGCAGGCGCCCGACCGGTCCTCGCAGAAGCCCCGGTTGCAGGAGAAGCCCGACTGGCAGGGCAGGCTCGTGCCGTCGCAGACCCCGAGGAGCGCCACCCCCGAAGGGGTGGTGCCGCAGGAGGCGCCGGAGGTGATGTTGTTGTTGCAGAGGCAGGGCTCGCCCACGGCGGTGATCACGCAGTTCCGCGGCGAGCAGGTGACGGCGCCGCCGCCGGTCGTCGACTTGCCGGCCTTGTTCACGCCGTAGAGCGCGCCTGCGGCCACGACGTTCGCGGACAGGATGGCCCCGATCTGGCCCACCCGCTGGCCGGCCGTGACCTTCTTCTTCGGGCCCTCCGCGGGGACCGGGCGGTCTCCCGGGGCTCGCTGCAGCTTCACCTCGCCGGAGAGGCGCGTGAGGGGCGTGGCTCCGGACGGGGCCTTGAAGCCGCTGGCCAGCGACTCGTCCCCCGTCTTCCAGGCCATCAGCCCCTTGAGGAGACCCTCCCCGTGGCGCAGGGCGAGGTTCCACTCGTTCCCGCCCGAGTCGGTGAAGCTGACCGAGCCCTCCTCGGCATGTACGGCCGGGATCGCGTAGCGCTTGCGGAGGGGCGGGCAACCCGAGCCTTCGGCCGGCGCGACATCGATGGCCACGGAGCCGGTCCATTGCCCTCCGTCTTTCGCGAGCTCGAGCTGGACGGCAGGCGGGCTCTCGGCACCCTCGTAATGGCAGGTGAACCCGGGCCAGTCGTTCATGAGGACGGCCGGGCCGTTCCACGTCCCGGCCAGGTCGGGTTCCGCCGGCTGGGCGCGGAGAGGGGTGTCGCCAACGAGCCCGAGGACCAGGGCGGCGACGAGCAGGGGGTGGATCGCAGAGAGCATCAGGGAGCGGGGACGGACCGCGGATCGTATCACGGGAAGCGCTTCTTGGCCTCGTCGATCCGGGCGTTGTTCTCCTCGCAGGACAGGGCGCCGCGCCGGCCTTCGGGCGGGTAGACGTGGCCGCGGTAGACGGGGTAGGCCTCGGTGCGGAGGTGGGCGAGCATGTGGTGGCCCCGGCGCACCGCGCGCTCGTGGCGGAGGGCGGTGATGTCCACCGGCGCCACCACGATCCGCTCGCCGGGCCCCGGCGAGGCCTGGGCCAGGATGCGCCCGTCGTAGTCCACGACCATGCTGCCCCCCGGCCACGAGTAGGGCGGGTAGCGGCGCAAAGCCGCCCCCTGGTTGGCCGCCACCACGTAGGCGATGTTCTCGAGGGCCCGGCAGCGGTTGACCACGGTCCACCAGTCCATCGGCTCTGTGGCCCCCCAGGGGTCCATGTAGGCGGAGACGCGCACCAGCACCTCGGCCCCGTTGGCGGCGAGCTGGCGCAGGGCCTCCGGGAAGATCCAGTCGTAGCAGATCGCGCAGCCGATCCTGCCGATCGGGGTCTCGGCCACCGGGAAGAGCGGCTCCGCGTAGCCCGCGACCTCGTGGGGACTCGCGTGGACCTCGTAGGGAATCCAGGGATTCACCTTCCGGTACTTGTAGAGGATCCCCTCGGGGCCGATCAGGCAGGTCGCGTTGAAGACCAGGCCCGGATACTTCGGGTCCGCCTCGATCATCGACCCGCTCTGGACGTAGATCCCGTGCTCCTTCGCCTTCGCGTGGATCCGCTCCGTGTGCTCGTTGGGGATGGGGACGGCCAGCTTGTCCTTCAGCTCCTGCACCGTCACGTAGACGGGGGCCGCGTGGGCGAACTCCGGGAAGACGACCAGGCGCACGGGCAGGAAGGGCGCCGACCCCGCCAGGGCGGAGTCGATCATGGAGAGCATGCGGTCGGTGTTCCCTCGCATGCCCAGCCGGTCGATCGGGTTAGGGAGGTCGGTCTGGCAGCAGGCGGCGGCGTAGCGGACGGGATCCACGGTCACTGCTCCGCCGGCCGTCTGTCCACGGCGCGGAGCTCGATCGGGGGGAGGGACCGCACGACCACGCGCGTGTTGTAGGCCTCGGCTTTCTCGGCCACGCGTCGGAGGCGCTCGGGCGCTTCAATCGCCGGGTAGGGATAGCGCGTCATCCTGTGGAACGGCATGGGCAGGACCACGTCGGGGCTGGCCGAGTTGACGTCCATCTCCTTGCTGAAGCCGTCCCCGTCGAGGAGGAAGGTCCGCGTCCAGCCCTTCGGGAGCGGCGGCAGGGCCCGCGCCTCGAAGGAGAGCGCGACCACGTCTCCCGGCTTCGAGACCACGAACAGGTCGTCGGTCTCGGCCAGCAGCTCGCGCACGTCGCCCAGGCGGGTGTAGCGGCCCGGCATCGTCTTCCAGGGCAAGACGAGGGACACAAGCGCGAAGTCGTAGCTCCAGGGCTCGCGGCCGTCGGGCGAGACCTCGGCCGAGAAGCCGCGCTCCCCCAGCTCGGCCCGGGCCGGGAGAAGCCGCGCGGTTTGCATCCCGCGGCTGTCCACCGGCGCTCCCACCCGCACCTGGTCCCAGTAGATCCGCATGTTCGTCACCACCCGCACGCGGCGGCTTTGGCCCCGCCACTTCCCCGCCAGGTCCACCACGATCGTCTGCGGACGCCCCACCGGGATGCCGATGTCCTCGACCACGGTCTGCCAGGATCCGCCCGCGTCCTGCACCTGCAGGAGAGGAGGCTTCATGACGAGGCCGGCCTGGTGGGCGGCCACGTTGTCGCTGGAGAACGCGTAGTCGGTCCAACCGGTCAGGAGCAGCCGCGTGTGGCCTTCCGGGAGCCCCGCCAGGTCGAGGACGAGCGCGTGCTCGTCCGCGTAGCCGCGGATGCGGCGCAGGCCGAAGCCGTCCACGAAGCGGCGATCGAGACGGGCGATGCGGTCGCGCACGTCCGTGCCCTGGTCGTCCGTCGCCACCGGCGGCGGGAACGCGTCTCTCACCGCGAGCAGGCGGAACCGCTTCGCCGGCTCGACCATTCCCTCGTCCGGGAACACCTCCACGTCCGCGGGATGGGCCACCGCCAGGAGCTGCAGGCGGTCGAGGTAGAGCACCTCCTCCAGCTCGTTCGTGACCCGGAGCTCGTAGCGGCCGTCCTTCGCGCGGAGCTGGTCCGCGCGGATCCGAACGTACTCCTCGGGATCGGGGACGTTTCTCACCCCGGGGGCGAGCCAGTATCCGATCTCGCCCCCGCCCAGGAAGTCGCTCACGAACTCGAAGCGCTCGCCGTTCCACGCGTAGAGGTACGGGCAGGACGAGGGCTTCCGGTCCAGCTCGGTCACGTCCAGGGCGGTGCGCACGCCGGCCGCCGCCTGGGCCGGGAACTCCGTCTCGGTCTGGACGACCCCCGAGGCCCAGATGACACGGATCGCGTCGGGGGCCGCGCGCTTTCCCAGACCGAACACGAGATCCGCCGGGGCCACGGCGGGAGTCGCGGCCGAGGTCTCGAGCTTCTGGCGCAGGCTGCCCGCCCGCATGTCGACCTTGGCCCCGACCCCGCCCTTGTTCGAGACCCGGCCGGCGAGGCGCAGGGCGAACGAGCGGTTCGCGTTGCCGCCGTCGTTGCGCAGGTAACGGAGGGACGCGGCCGTGGCCAGGAGCACGTCCTCGTCGCCGTCGCCGTCGAGGTCCGCGATGCCGAGGGCGGCTCCCGGGAGGGCCGCCGCCCGCAGGCCCTCGGCCACGGCGGTCGGGCTCACGTCCGCGAAGGCGCCGCCGGTGTTGCGGTAGACCCTCAAGCCCGCCGGGGTCGCGGCCACGAGGTCGAGCAGGCCGTCCGCGTCGTAGTCGAAGAACTGCGCCGCGCTCGCCCCGGCCGTCCCTTCCGGCGCCGGTTGCACCTTGAAGCCGAGCCGCCCGTCGCTCAGGGCCAGGAGGGAGGGGCCGCGGGCCATGCCGAGGAAGAAGTCCGTGAAGCCGTCCTTGTTCAAGTCGGCCGCGGCCACGCTCAGGAACGGTCCGCGGGCCGTGAGCCCGGCGTCCACGGCCACGTCCGCGAACGAGCCGTCGCGCAGGTTCTTGAGCAGGAGGGGCGGGCCGTCGTAGCGAAGGACCAGGAGGTCGATGTCGCGGCGGTTGTCGAAGTCGGTGGGGACGACCGCGATCGCATGGCCGGGGGCCCCGACCCTGGCCTTGGCGGTGACGTCGGTGAACGTCCCGTTGCCGTTGTTCTGGAGCAGGAGGCCGGGGGCGGGCGCGAAGTCGACGGGAAACGTGAGGGGGCGGCCGGAGTCCGCGGTGGCCGCCAGGTCGGCCAGGCCGGCCACGAACACGTCGAGGTCGCCGTCGTGGTCGATGTCCACGAACGCGGCGGAGAGCGCGACGTAGGGATAGGCCGGCAACCGCGCCGCCGCCGTCGCATCCTTGAACCGCCCGCCGCCTTCGTTGTGGAAGAGGGCCAGGGCGCCCGGCTTCACGACGAGCAGGTCGGGCCGGCCGTCGTTGTCGTAGTCCCCCGCCACCGCCGCCCGAGCCTCGAGGCCGGCCAGGCCTGCGGTGCTGGTCACGTCCGTGAAGCGGCCATGGTCGTTCTTGAGGACGCGCAGGACACCTGCGCGGACCTCGATCGCGTCGAGGACGCCGTCCCCGTCCAGATCCACGAGGGTGACCGAGGCCCGGCCTCCCCGCAGGGCGGCGGGCACCTCGCTCGGCTTCAGCATGCGGCCGAGCAGGGCCGGTCCAGAGGCCGTCGCGGCGGCGGCGGGAAGGAGGCCGGCCGGCTCGCTGAACGAGACCGCGGGCGTCTTCGGGTCGACCACGTCGGCTTCGGCGCCGGTCGAGGCCATGGCCTCGGCGTAACGGCCCTGCTCGAGGTAGGTCTGGCCGAAGCTCGTCTTGTAGCCGCTCTCCCGCAGCTCCTGGAAATGGGCCATCTGGGCCGCCCCGGCCTCGCGCTGGCCCCCGCGCGTGAGGGCCACCCCGAGGTTGTAGGCCGCGCTCACGTTGTACGGCTCGGCCGCCGCCGCGATCCGGAACGTAGCCGCCGCCTCGTCGAACTTCCGCTGTTGCAGGTAGACCTGGCCGAGGACGAGGTTTGCTCCTAGGTCCCGGGGGTCGGCCGCGAGCACGTGCTTCAGGCTCGCGATCGCGTCGTCACTCCGGTTTTCCATCCGGGCGATGAGCGCAAGCAGGTAGTGCGGCTGGGGGGCCTCGGGGGCGAGAGCCGCCGCCTCCTCCGCCTCCTTCTTCGCGGCGGCGACGTCGGGGACGTAGAAGAGGGCAAGGGCGAGGTTGACCTTCGCCATGGGGAGCTTGGGGTTCGCGGCCAGCGCCTTCTTGAACTGCTCCGCGGCGTCCGCGAAGCGGAACTGCTCCATGAGCGCGACCCCGAGGTTGTTGAAGCGGTAGGCGGCCTCGCGGTCGGCAGGGACCGGAGCGGAGACGGGAAGAAGGAGGAGGAGGGCGAGGGCCCCACGGCTCCCAAGGGGTCCGGGAGCCCGGGACGTCGAGGGGGTCATGCCCCGATTCTGTCCGGGCCGGCCGCCCAACTCAAGGGCCGCGGTGGCCCGAACGGTGTTTCGAATGCGCAAGCTCATGACGGAGGTTCTGCCAGTGGGTTCGGCCCAAGACACTCTTCTTCTTCGTGGCCTTGCTGCCGCTGAGCGTGGCGGTGCTCCCGCGGGCCGAGGCTCGCTGAACTCTGCTACGACGGTCACCACTTCGTAGGGCAGCAGCTCGCGCGGACGCTCGTCGAGGCAGCAAAAGACTCGGTTGGCCAGCACCACTCTGCCACTCACCGCGCCGAGACGCTGTGCTTCTGTCAGGACATCGAAACGCTTCGTGGCCAGATCGCGGAGATTCGGACCGACATCGAGGCGAAGCTCGCGGAGCATCCTGTCGGCGTGCTGCTCGGTACCATCAGGGGCCTGGGAAGCCTCAGCGTCGCCTGCATCATCGCCGCCGTGGGTGACCCCGCCCGCTTCCGCCATGGCGCCGCACTCGCCTCCTACGTGGGCGTGCCCGGCACCAAACACTCGGGCCAGCACCGGCCGCTCCACGCGAGCCTCTGCCCGCTCGGCAACGCCCGTCTACGTCGGGCCTTGCACATAGCGACCCTCGGGGCCGTGCGCTGGAATCCGTGGCTGCGCACCTACTACGAACGCCTGAGAGCCCGCGGCAAGCTTCCCAAGGTCGCGCTGTGCGCCGCCATGCGAAAGCTGCTGATGGCTGTCTACAGCGTCGCCAAGAACAAGCAGCCCTTCGTGCCCAGGCCCACCACGGCCTCTCGCTGACCGACGCGACCTTGCCCATGCCTCGACGAGTCGCGGCTACAAGGGTGGCGCTGACGGTACCTGACCCGAAGGGGCGCACCGGGGACCGTGGTGGGCGCGATCCTCCCCCAGGGGCCCCACGCATCGGCGAGCACAGCGCGCTGAATCGATGAAGCGTGGGGAGATGGGCGTCCCCCCTTGGGGATTCCTTATCTGGAGGGGGCGCCTCGGAAGGGGGGGCCAGGGGGGAAACCAGCACCGGGAGGCGCGGCACGCCCTTTGCCGCCACAAGCCACAGCCGATCGGGTGGGCGGGGGTGACTCAGTTCAAAGATCGCTTGCGGGCGCGGCGCTCGCTCCCAGTTGCCTTCCATGCGAGCGCCGTGACCGCGAGCGCACCGCTTCAGCAAGAGGCGCGCGGCGGGGGCGGCTGGCGCGACGGCCGCCACCAGTTCGCCATCCTCGCGGCCGGCGTGACACCGCCCTCTAGGCGCCCGGTCACCAGCCGTGCCAGCATCAGCCAGTCGGGCCCGAAAAAAGACACGGCGCTGGCGGACCGCCTTGCTCCTGCGACGGGCAAGGCGGATGACAGCGCCGCTTCCTGCTTGCAGCCGACGTTCCTAAGGAGCCGATTTTGGGGGATCTGTCGCGGGGTTGTTCGGCAGGAAGCCACTCGACCTACGCCACGTACCGTCAGGGTTTCTTCGAAGCACAAATCCCCTAGACCGACTGACTGGGGCCTCGCTCACATCGATGATCACCTCGCTCACGGTTGCTGCCTCGGCTTCCTTGCGGAGGTCGGCCCAAATCTCCTCCACTTCCTTCTCCAGAGCCACACGATCATCGATCTTCAGACCGGTTACGTAGTGGAGGGACAGGGTGGGCTCACCAGTGGCCTGATCGGCTCGATGAAGAGAGATGATCTGAATCTGCTTGCCTGTACTCAACACCCGTGCCTGGAGTTTCGGCTGCTCTTCAGTGCAAGCAAGAGGCAGCAAGCAGACAAGCGTAGCCAGCCATCTCATTGTGGGGGCCTGTGCGGTGCCTCTTTCACTTGACGTTCCGATCATTTGCAGGGGTCCTCGCAGCAAACGCAGATCCCGCCACCACCCCACATGAATGGCACGCACTGCGCGTGAGTAGTCTTGCCCGGTGTCTGCGCCGCATCGCACTTATCGATGAACGCATCCTTGAAGTTCTTCCACCCCCCGGGAGTCTGGCCGGTACGAGGCTGCTTAGCACGCCACCATCGTTGCCACCACGGTCGCTCATCCTTGAAGCTCAGCTCCTCCCAGAAAAGGAGTCTCCCAGGGCTACAGAGCTGGGCAAACATTGCTGGAAGCGGCGAAGGGGACGGGCTCGGAGAAGCGGACCCCTGCTGCAAGCCAAACGGGTCCACGTGAGAAGCGGGATTGTTGGAAACATAGGTGTAGAAGTTAACCCCGCCGTCGAAGCCGATCGGGTCCTCCGAGATGAAGCGTCCGATCTTGGGATCGTAGTATCTCGCTCTATAGTAATAGAGTCTTCAGGCTGTTCCAGAAATCCGGAAGGGTACACGGCCGCTAAGAGCCGGCCACACCCAGCAGCTTGAAGGAGTCGAAGAACCTACGGGCGTCCTCGGAAGAGGCCTCGGCTCCTCCCCCAGCAACCACGTGATAGACGCGGCGGTCCGCCAAATAGATTCGTGCCCTGACAAGACCCGCTTGCGTCGCCACCTCGATCTCTCGACCGGGGTGATCGTCCAGTCTTACTGCTTCCTCTCTCACGAGCCTGCCACTGAGCCTTTTGATGGCCCCTTCCCGCTCGTCGTCGAGAACACGCTCTGGACTAACACCTTCTGCCCGGTTGTCACTCACGTCGGCGTAGGCCACGAAGTAAAACCCTCGGTTCGCGAACCACAGCTCCCGATTCAGGACTGCGCTCAGCGACACGACCTCCCTTCTGCCCGCTGCTGTCTCTTCCAGAGCCCTCTCTTCTCTCGGGGTATCTGGCATCAGAACGCTGAAGCCGCCTTTTGGCGACACGTGTTCGCGCCAGGCGGGAGTGCATGCGACAGCCATAGCGCAAAGACACGCGGCGGTCACAACAGCGAACGGTCTATCCCTTACCTCCCCCTGCGTCACGCCCAGCGATTCAACGCTCATCTCTTCCCTTCACGGTGGCGGCGCACTACCAATCGGAGCACTTCGATGAACCCGACGATCCCCGCGGCGAAAAGACCGTCCCGTATCAGATGGGCCAGCCCTGTTGTGTCCCCTTTGAGCGCGCGCCATATGACCCCAACCGCACTAACCACAAGCCAGGCGGTCAGGTAGACTTCGTAACCCGACAATCTCAATGCCTTGTCGCTCCGTAGCATGCAACCCGGTCACGAGCATGGCCCCGGCGCTCCGAAGAGGCCGAATGTCATGCAGTGCAAGAATGCGCTGTTGCAGCAGTCGTAGCCGTTGAAGCGACAGTTCTCCTGAAAATAGGGGAGACAGCCGCAGCGCTTGTCTACTGCTTCCGTGCACTCTAGGTTCTTCTTGAGACACTCGGCCGCATGGAGCCAATGCAACCAGTGAAAGATCCTGTGAGGTATCTTTGAGTCGCCCGAGGGATCAACGTAGTTGACTGGGTTGTCTCCAACATAGGTAGTAACTGTTTACCGCCCATTGGTTGAAGCGTCGGACCTCAAGTGGCACTTGAGTGTGGTTGAATGGGGGCGTGGCGGGGAATACGCCCTCGGTCGAGGAGCTGCTGGACAGGATCGCTCGGCTGGAAGGGGAACTGGCC
>WNGA01000562.1_pt1 | contig 65834 bp, 67 predicted proteins | sample 5400061 | NCBI WGS metagenome assembly WNGA01 (sample SAMN13153366, study PRJNA577476) | soil metagenome | isolation source: 100 cm soil or saprolite under grassland replicate 2 | place: USA:California | collected 2016-06-15
TAGATGAACGGATTGACGTCGGTGATCATCGGTGCCGGATTATTGTACCATTTAGTGCCACTCTTTGGCACCTACGGTGGATGGTACGTCATTTCGGCACTGATTGGTGCCACATTGTGGTCCCAAAGAGGCCGGCAGTTCACCGACAAAGCCTGACGAAGGCGATTAGATTCGCCCTATGCGACTCGGCAAGGACCGCAAGGTCGCGCTCGTCAAGAAAACCCCGCTCTTCTCGCGGCTCTCGAAGAAGGCCTTGGAGGACGTCGCGCACATCGCCGACGAGATCGATCTCCCGGCTGGCAAAGTGATGGCGAAGGAGGGCGACCGCGGTCGCGAGTTCTTCGTGCTGATCGAGGGTGAGGCCGACGTGACGAAGGGCGATCGCAGCATCAACACGATGAAGGAGGGTGACTTCTTCGGCGAGATCGCGCTCGTGACGAAGATGCCCCGGACGGCCTCCGTGACGGCGACGACCGACGTGCGCGTGCTCGTGATCACCGAACGAGACTTCGGCGCGCTGCTGAAGCGGTCGCCCGAGGTCGGCCGCGGCGTCGCCGAGGCGCTCGCCGAGCGCATCGCGCCCGAGCTCCCCGTCTAGTCCGCCGGCAGCGCCGGCGCGCCCTGCTCGAGCGCCCTGCGTCGACGCTGGTACGCCTCGCTCACCTGCAGCTCGCGACAGAAGCTCCTCACGAAGAAGAGCACCGCGAGCGGCAGGACGAATGCGGCAAAGCGGAAGAACCAGATCTGCCACAGGCGACCGCGGTGTGCCAGGCGCGATCGCGGGGGCGGTCGAGCAAATGGTGGAAGCCGTAGTCGCCCGTCAAACGCCGCTCGAACGAGGGCCAGACAAGGAGAATGAGGAACACGACGAGCGGGAAGAATGCACCACCTCAGAAGGGGTTCGGCACGAGCGTGTAGTCCCCGATCGTCACATCGAAACCGGGCATCAGCTCGGACCGCCCGGCCATCGCCAGGCGTGTCACCCGATTCTTCTTGGGCTAACCGCGCGCGAGCAGGCGCGCTTGCGTCGCCTTGAAGCTTGCCACGATCGTCTCGCCGGGCGACAACTTCAGCCGCTCGGCCGACGTGGTGGTGACCTCCGCGGTCAGGGTCCGGAGCCGCACGCGCGCCCGGTTACCCAGCGGCGTGACCGAGGCGATCTCGTCCCGGATGTGGTTCAGCGCGGAGTCGTCGGGCGCCTCTCGCGCCAGCGACACGTCCCACGGATACACGACGACCTCTGTCCGCCCGCGAGCGGCGTCGGCCGAATAGATCGTCGGCCCGTCGTCGAGCGCAACGGCCGTGAGCCCGCCGCCGGCCGGGGCCGCGACCCCCGAGAGGACGTTCGCGCCGGCGAGCCGGGCGACGAGGGGGTCGGCCGGCGAGCCCAACAGATCGACGGGAGCCCCGAGCTGCCGCAGCCTGCCGTCCGCGACCACTCCAACGCGGTCGGCGAGCGCCGCCGCATCCTCGAAGTCGTGCGTGACGAGCAGCGTCGGCAGCGCGAGCTCGCGCAGCAGGTCGTGGAGCTCCGCCCGCACGCTCCCCCGCGTGTGCGGGTCGAGCGCGGCCATCGGCTCGTCGAGCAGCAAGACGCGCGGCTCACGCGCGAGCGCCCGCGCGAGCGCGACACGCTGCCGCTCGCCCCCGGATAGCTCGGTGGGCTTCGCCCTGGCGAGGTGCTCGATCCTGAGCCGCCGCAGGAGCCCCTCCGCGCGGCCGCCTCCGAAGGTGACGTTGTGCTCGACGCTGAGGTGCGGGAACAGCGCGTACTCCTGGAAGACGAAGCCGACCGAGCGCTGCTCCGGACGCCGGTCGATCCGGCGTGCCGAGTCGAACCAGAGATCCTCCCCGCACGCGATCGTCCCCCGAGCCGGGCGCGCTAGGCCGGCAACCGAGCGGAGCACGGACGTCTTGCCCGCACCGGACGGGCCGACGAGGGCGACCGTCTCCGGCCCGACCTCGAGCTCTAGCTCGAGGTCGAAGGCGCGAAGAGGGAGCGAAAGATCGATCCGAAGCGGAGCCATCCGTAGAGCTTCAGCGCAACCAGCAGGAGCGCGCCGACGACGATGAAGAGTGCGCTGATCGCCAGCGCGGTGTCGAAGTCCTGCTCGAACTGGGCGTAGATCGCGAGCGGGAGTGTCTGCGTCACCCCCTGCAAGCTTCCCGCGAAGATGATCGTTGCCCCGAACTCGCCGAGACCGCGTGCCAGCGCGAGCGCGGAGGCGGCGCCGAGTCCACCGGCGGCCAGCGGCAGCGCCACGCGTGCAAAGACGCGCGCCGGACTGGCGCCGAGCGTGCGCGCAGCGTCGATGAGCCCGGCGTCGACACTTTCGAACGCCGCAATCGCGCCGCGAAAATAGAACGGGCTCTCCACGAAGGCGACGGCGAGCACGACCGCAGCCTGCGTGAAGGGGATCTGCACGCCGAGGGCGTCGAGCTCGTCTCCGAGCAGTCCGGCACGGCCGAAGGCGGCGAAGAGCGCGATCCCCGCGACGGCGGGCGGGAGCACGAGGGGTAGCTCGATCAGCGTCAGGACGAGTCCGCGCCCGCGAAAACGGCGGCGCGCGAGGAGATATGCCGCCGGGGTGCCGACCAGCAGGACGCTTGCGTGTGCGATCGCGCTCGTCTTCAGGCTGACGACCAGCGCGTCGCGGGCGACGTCGTGGCCGAGGGCGTCGAGGAGATCTCCTGGGGGAACTCGCAGGAAGATCGCGGCGACCGGCAGGAGCAGGAATGCGAGCGCGATCGCAAGGGCAACCGCGAGCACGGCGGCAAACGCCGCTCTCATCGGTTCTTAGGGAGCCCGAAGCCGGCCCGCCCCAGCAGGAGGCGTCCGCGCTTCGACAGCACCTTCTTCACGAACGCCTTCGCGGCAGCCGGATGCGAGCTCGCCTTCACCACGGCGATCTCGTAGCGAATCGGCGGCTGCGCCCATGCGGGAAGCGTCACGGCCCGTGTGCGCGAAGCCACGGGCTTGGCATCGGTCCGGTACACGAATCCCGCATCCGCCTCGCCGAGCGCGACCTTGGCCACGATTCCCTTGACATCCGTCTCCTCGCTGACGACGTTCTTCAGTACGTCGGCGGAGATGCCGAGCGTGTCGAGGATCTGTCGGGTGTACGACCCGATCGGAACCATGCGGTCCCCGATCACGACCTTGAGCCCGCTGCGCCGCAGGTCGTAGACGGAGCGGATGCGAGCCGGGTTCGAGCGCGGCACGAGCACGATCAGCTTGTTCGTCGCGAAGGCCACGGGCTTGAGGACGAGCCCCTCCCGATAGAGCAGCTGGGTCTGCTTCGGGCTCGCCGCCGCGTAGACGTCGACCGGCGCACCCTGCCGAATCTGGAGAGCGAGCTGGTCCGAGCCGGCGAAGCCGTAGCGCGGGGCTTTGTCGATGCGCTGAAACACCTCTGTCAGCGAAGCCGCGGCGAACACGGTGATCGGCGTAGAGGCCGAAACGGACGCCGGCACTGCCAAAGCGACTGCGGCGACCGCAAGAAGCCGTCTCACCATTCGACCATCACGGAGGTCGCCTTGACTACCGCCGTCGCAGGCCGGCCTGGTGCGAGACCCAGCGACTCGGCTGACTCGCGTGTGATCACTGCGACGAGTCGCGCGCCGCGCGTCACATCCAGCTCCACCTCGGCGAGCAGGCCCTCGATCTTCACCTCGCGGACGACACCCTCGAGGCGATTGCGTGCGCTCAGCGTCGGCCGGGCGCCGCCGCGGAGGCGCTCTACCTCCCGCGCCGGAACGACGCGCCGGTTGGCCGCGTCGCGGCGGACGCGGATCCGGCCCTGCCGGTCCCACCGGCGCAGCGTGTCGAGGCTGATCCCGAGCGCGCGGGCAGCCTCGCTTGCCGTGTAGGCCTTGCGGGCCACGAGCCGGACGCTACTGCATAGGCATTACCTAGGCAACCCCTAACACACACACCATGCGGATCATGGCGGTCGGTAGCCTACGTACGCCGGGGTGCGCCGCCGGGCGGCGCTGAGATCAGACCCGTCGAACCTGATCTGGTTAGCACCAGCGAAGGGAGCGAATCTTGAAGGAAGCGCCGAGGTGGGGAATCGAGCCGGTGCCCGACCGCCTGCGCGTCCTCGGCCCGCTCGACACGACACTCCTCTGGACGAACCTCGGCATCTCGCTGCTGGTACTCGTCCTGCCGGCCTACTTCGATCTCTCGTTGCGCGATGCTGTCGCCGCCACCCTCCTCGGCGGTGTGATCGGGAACAGCATGCTCGCGGTCGCCGCGCTGATCGGTGCCGACGCACGAGTCCCGACGATGGTGCTGCAGCGGGCGCCGCTCGGCCGCCGCGGTTCCTACCTCGCGACGGCGCTCAACATCCTCCAGTGCCTGGGCTGGGCGATCTTCGAGCTGATCGTGATCGCGACCGCCGCGGGACTACTCTGCGACAAGCTCTTCGGCTTCAAGGCGGTTTGGGTCTGGAAGCTCGTCTTCGGCGGCGTGGCGGCAGTGCTGGCGCTGCTCGGTCCGGTCGGGTTCGTGCGGCGCTTCGTGCGCAAGTTCGCCATCTGGGCGGTCGTCGCGTCGGTGATCTATCTCGCCTGGTGGATCGTGGACGGCGCGCACCTGGGGCGCATCTGGTCGGAGGGCGGGCACAAGGGTTCGTTCTGGCTCGCGGTCGATACCGTTGTCGCGGTCACCGTCTCGTGGGCGCCCCTTGTGGCGGATTACACCCGATTCTCACGCGACCGTCGCAGTGCGTTCCTCGGCGCAGGCATCGGCTACCTGCTGCCGACGCTCTTCCAGTTCGGTTTCGGCTCGATCCTCGTCCTCTCGCGCGGGGTGGATCCGAATCATCCCGAACTGATCCTGACGGCGATCGCCGGAGGCGGCGTTGCGGCCGCGCTGGCCCTGCTGGCACTGACGGTGGACGAGACCGACGAGGCGTTCGCGAACGTCTACTCCACCGCAGTGTCGACGCAGAACCTCGTGCCGCGAGTGTCACAGCGGGCGCTGATCGTCGGCGCCTCCATTCTCGCCACCGCGGGTGCGCTCGCGATCGACATGCGCAGCTACCAGCGCTTCCTCCTTCTGCTGGGCGCGGTGTTCGTTCCGCTGCTCGGCGTGCTGGTCGCGGACTGGCTGCTCGCCGGTGCGCACTACACGCGCGCACACGTCTTCGACGGCCCGGCGGTGAGACCCGGATCGATCGCGGCCTGGCTCGCCGGCTTCCTCGTGTACGAGTGGCTCTATCAGCCGACCGACCTTGGCTTCTGGTCGCGCTGGCTTGGCCACCTGCCGACGCCCTCGTACCAGGTTGGGGCGTCGGTCCCGAGCTTCGTCGTCGCCTTCCTCCTGACGGCCGCCGCCGTGAAGCTAGGCTCGGCGCGTGCCGCCGCTCGCGCTCGTCGGGAACCTCTCGCGCGACCGCGTTGACGGCGGCCAGCCCCGGATCGGCGGCGCGCCCTACTACGCGGCTCGAGCGTGGCGCGCGCTCGGGGCTCGCGCCACGATCGTCACCCGTTGCGGACCCGACGAGCGTCTCGCTTACGCGCGGCGGCTGAGCGCGCTCGGGCTGCCGGTCGTCATGCTCCCGGGGACGAAAACGACGTCGTTCTCGTTCTCCTACGACGGCGATACACGCGAGATGACCGTCGAGCAGCTGGGCGACGCGTGGACGCCTGCCGACGCGGCCGTCGTCCCGACCGGCGCCTGGGTGCACGTCGCGCCGTTGCTGCGGTCAGACTTTCCCGCCGAGACGCTCGCTGCGCTTGCACGCGGACGCCGTCTCTCGCTCGACGGGCAGGGACTGGTACGCGTTGCCGAACGGGGCCCGCTCCGGCTCGACTCGGAGTTCGACCCTGCGCTGCTCGAGCACGTGCAGATCCTCAAGCTCGCCGAGGAAGAGGCTGAGGTCGTCGGCGCTGTCGACAAGCTCGGCGTACCCGAGGTCCTCGTGACCTTCGGACCGCGGGGGTCCTGTGTGTACGTCGGCGGCCGCGCGCAAGACGTCGGCGCGTGGCCGGTGGCGGCCGATCCAACCGGCTCCGGCGATGCCTTTTCGGCCGCGTACCTCGTGGGCAGATCGCAGGGTCTGACCCCGACCTCGGCGGCCCGGAAGGCAACTGCGGTCGTAGGCGCGCTGCTGACGGGGAACTCGGCGTGAAGGCCGCCGTCCGGACAGCGTCGGGAACGTACGTCGTCGACCTGGAAACCGAGGAAGTCCTCGGCGAAGGCGATGAATTCGAACCGGCCGCGGTGAGCGTCGAGCTTCCGCGCGTCGTTGCCGCAGCGGCAGCGGGCTCGACCGTCGTCGCCGTCGTGGACCGGCGCCCGCCACTCGCGATCTCCCGCGATGCCGGCAGCACGTGGCGGGAAGCCGGCGGCGGCCTCCCACCCGGCTTCGCCATCGCAATCGACGAGGACAATCCGGATGTGATGCTGTTCGCCGCGCGGAATCGCCTTTACCTGTCCGAGAATGGCGGGATCTTCTGGCGCGCGCTGGTCCCGGAGCTGCCTGAGATCGAAGCGGTCGCATTCGCGGGCTAGCCTGTCAGCATGAGCCAGCAGATCGGGACGCTGCGTGCACCGCCCATGGCGGGCGAGCGGGAGAAGCTCCAGCGGCATGCCCGACTCCTCGCCTGGGGCGGGATCGCGTGGCACTTCGTCGAGTTCGCGATCGCCATCACCGCCGGAATCGCCGCCGGGTCGATCGCGCTGATCGGCTTCGGCGCCGACAGCCTGATCGAGAGTCTCGCCGGTTTCGTCGTCGTCTGGCTCTTCACGGGTGCGCGCCTCGTCTCGTCGACGGCCGAGCGCCGCGCGCAGCAGCTGATCGCGGTCTCCTTCTTCGTTCTCGCCACCTATGTCACGGTCGAGGCGATCCGGACGCTCGTGGCAGCCGACGAACCCGGCACGAGCTGGGTCGGAATCGGCCTCGCAGCATTCACCGCCCCCACGATGCCGCTGCTTGCGCTCGCGAAGCGACGCATAGGTCGGAAGCTCGGATCGTCCGCGACGGTGAAGGAGGGTGCGCAGAACATGGTGTGCGCGTATCTCTCCGTCGCACTCCTCGTCGGCCTGCTGCTGAACGCCCTGGTCGGCTGGTGGTGGGCCGATCCGGCGGCTGCGCTCGTGATCGCCGCTGTTGCCCTGCGCGAAGGTCGCGAGAGCTGGCGCGGCGAAGGTTGCTGCGATGTCTGCTAGAAGCGAAACTCGCCGCGCGCAACGATGACGGCTGAACCGCCGACCTCGACCCGCTCGATCCGATCCGGCGAGCCTTCCGCACGCGCATAGAGCTTCGACGGCCGCCCGATCTCCGCGCCCTGCGAGATCTCGATCTCGTCGCCGAAGGCGATGCGCCCGTGGCGCGCGAGGTGGATCGCGAGGGGTCCGGCTGCGGAACCGGTCGCCGGATCCTCCGGAACGCCGTCGGCCGGCCCGAACATGCGCGTCTTCCACCGCGTCCCCGAGCCGGCGAAGCAGTTCACGCCCACATGCGTAAACCGCGCGAGCGCGCCGAGGTCCGGAGCGAGCGAGGCGACTTCGTCCTCGCTCGAGAGCTCGAGGAAGACGTGCTTCGGCCCGAGGTGGTAGAGCTCGACCGGAAGCCGCGACCACACGCCGAGCAGCTGCTGCAGCGCTTCGGCTTCGGCGAACGGCTCGAACTCCGGAACCGGCTGCCGCATCCACCCGAAGATGATGCGTGCACCTTCCCGCTCGAGCGTGACCGGCACGATCCCCGAGCCGGTCTCGAGCCGGATCTCGCCGAGCTGCAGCGGTCCGCCGAGCACGAAGGCGGAACCAAGCACCGGATGGCCAGCGAACGGCAGCTCGATCGCTGGAGTGAAGATCCGGATTCGCGCGTGCCCTCCCGCCTCCGCCGGTAGGACGAACACCGTCTCCGAAAAGTTCATCTCCCGCGCGAGCCGCTGCATCGTTTCGTCGTCGACGTCGCGTCCGTCCGTGAAAACGGCCAGCTGATTGCCCGTCAACGGCATGTCGGTGAACACGTCGGCGATGGCGTAGCGGAGGGACGCCACGCAGGTAGCCTACGGCGCCGACTCGATGAGACTCGTGCTCGTCCGCCACGCCGAAGCCGCGCCGGGCCGCCCGGACGAGCTCCGCGCGCTCACGCCCGAGGGACACGAACAGGCTCGACAGCTCGGCGAGCGGCTGCGCGCGGACGGGATCGAGCCCGAGGCCGTGCTCTCGAGCCCGCTCCTCCGCGCGCGGGAGACGGCAACCGATCTGGGCTTCGGCCCGCCGGAACCTCGCGACGAACTCGCGCCCGGGGCGACCGAGGAGAGCGTTCGCGCGGTCGTCGCCGGTCGGGGTGAGACCGTCATCGTCGTCGGCCACCAGCCCGACTGTGGACAAATCGCCGCCGCGCTCAGCGGCGGCCCCGAACCGGCCTTCCCTGCGGCCGGTGCGCACGTCCTCGAGCTGTAGTGGCCATCTCCGTCCGCGAGCTGCGGAAGTCCTACGGCACGCACGAGGCGCTGCGTGGGATCAGCTTCGAGATCAGGGAGGGCGAGGTCTTCGGCCTGCTCGGCCCAAACGGCGCCGGCAAGACGACAACCGTCGAGATCCTCGAGGGATACCGAAAACGCGACGGAGGCGAAGTCGAGGTGCTCGGCTACGACCCGGCGACCGCACCCCGCGCTTTCCGGGAGCGGATCGGAGTCGTCCTCCAGCAGTCGCAGCTCTGGCCGAGCCTGACGGTCGCCGAGACGCACGCGATGTTCGCGGGCTACTACGAGCACCCGCGCGACGTGGACGAGGTGATCCGCCTCGTCGGGCTGGAGGCGAAGCGCGATGCGCGTGTGAAGACGCTGTCCGGCGGTCAGAAGCGCCGGCTCGACCTCGGCGTCGCGCTCGTCGGCGATCCGGAGCTGATCTTTCTCGACGAGCCGACGACAGGCTTCGACCCGGCTGCGCGGCGCGCGGCGTGGGACATGATCCGTTCGCTCCGCTCGCTGGGCAAGACGATCTTGCTCACGACTCACTACCTCGACGAGGCGGAGCAGCTCGCAGACCGCGTCGCTGTGCTGCGCGAGGGACGCCTCGTGCGCAAGGGAACGCCGACCGAGCTGACCGGCGGCACGCAGGAGACGGAGATCCGATTCCAGCGCGACGGAGCCGAGGTCGTCCTGCACACGAACGAGCCGACAAAACTCTTGCACCAGCTGACGGAGCAGGCGCTCGCCGAAGGCCGCGAGCTCGAAGGTCTCGTCGTACGTCGCCCGACGCTCGAGGACGTATACCTGCTGCTGACGCAGGAGGAGCTTGAGTGAGGCTCTTCTGGCACCAGCTTCGCAACGAGCAGCTTGTGTTCTGGCGCAGCCGCGAAGCCGCGGTCTTCGTCTTCCTCTTCCCGCTCCTCCTGTTCGCGCTGTTGACCGCCGTCTACAACGGCCACATCTACGGACGGCCCGCCGCGTGGGCGCTGCTCGCCGGAATGCTCGGCTACGGCGCCGCCAACACCGCGTTCGCGGGACTCGCGCTCATCCTCGTCGCTCGACGGGAGATGGGGATCCTGAAGCGGATCCGGTCGACGCCGCTGCCAGCGGCGACGTACCTGTTCGCGGTCCTCGTCTCGATCCTGATCGTGTTCGCGCTGCAGGCTGCGTCGTTGTTCGTGCTCGGGAAGCTGCTGAAGTCGACGCCCTGGCCCGGGCACCTGCTCTCGTTGACGCTTGCGCTCGCGCTCGGCGCCGCCGCCTTCGCCGGCCTCGGCCTTGCGGTCACCGGTGTGATCCGCTCGCTCGAGGGGTCCTCGGCGGTCGTGAACATCCTCGTGCTGCCGATGGCGTTCCTCTCCGGCTCGTTCGGGCCGACGCGCCACTACCCCCGCGCGTTGCGCGCAATCGGCGACGTCCTCCCCCTGAAATACCTGCTCGATGCGGTCAACGCGATCTACCTCCACGGCCGTGAGCTCTGGGACAAACCCACAGCCGTAGCCGTCCTCGCCGGCTGGGGAGCCCTTGGAATGGCGGTTGCACTGCGGAATTTCCGCTGGGAGCCTTCGGCGTGTTCGCAGGACGGGACGCGACAACGGCAGAGCTCGAGGAGCTCGGCAAGCTGCTGGTCCCGGAAACCGGCGAGGTCTCGATCGTCGGCGAGGAGCGGCACGAGGTGGCCGAGGACGCTGAGGTCGTCCTCCACCAGGTGCGTGTGGCGATCCCACCGGAACGCGTGCCGAACGATCGCGTCGAGCGGACAGCGTTCTGCGAGCGGCTCGTAACGCTGGCGGAGATCTGGGCGCGCCAGTGCATCCACGACCGCCACGCGGAGATCACCGACCTCTAGAACATCCGCCAGCGTTTGCGTGACAGGAAAAATCTGTGTCGCGTGCGGTTCGTGCAACGCAAACCTGTGCGCTGTGACATGCATATGAACCCCTCGATCCGCAGCGTCGCCCCGTAGGCGAGAATCGGCCCCCGCGCGAGCGCGGTATCGCCCGCGCAGAACGTCTTCGGCCGAGACACCGGCGTCATCTCCAGCCCGTAGGCCCAATCCAGGTCACAACCTCGTGGCCGCGGGGGCGGCGGTCGCAGTCCCGTTCTGACGTCGCACCTGACCGAGCGCGGTGACTGGCTGAAGATGCAGCCGATGTTGCGCGACGGCATCTGGAGCCCCTCGGCCGGCTCCACACCCTCGCGCAGCAGCGGTCGCGTCTGGACGAGGCGCTTTCCGTTCCAGCGAAAGCGCACGGTGATGACGCGTCCCTTGGGACAGCACTTCGGGTCCTGCGAGCGGTAGAGAGTCAGCGCGAAGACGGCCTCCGTGCGCATACGAAGCCCGAGTTGGCCGAGCTGGCCGACGTTCCCGAAGTCCGAGTCGGTGCCGAGGTACGTGCCGCCCGCAAAGAACGCGACTCGACGCTTCGACCCGCCGAAGCCGACGACCCAGTTGAGGTCGAGCAGCGGCTTCCAGGCGCTCGAGTCCACCTGCGGGACGTGCAAATGCGAGCGCACGTACCGCTCGGCCGCCGCGCGATCTACGCCCACGCGGACCGGCGCGGGCCCCTGCTGTACGCGCACTGCTACCGGCGCCTGGAGGACGGCCGGGAGGGCGATCATCGCGCTCGAGCTGCACGCAGCGCGAGCCCGGCGACCCGCGTCGGACGTCCCGCCTTCGCGACCACGTCGTCGAGCGCCGAGACGAACCCGTCGATGTCCTGCTCCGACAGAACGAGCGGCGGCAGCCCCTTCAGCACGGGCAAGTCGTGACCCGCGACCTGGCTGAGCACGTGATGGCGCGTGAAGAGCGGCACGACGACGAGCTGCGCGAAGAGGCCGGCCTGCATCCGCTCCATCATGCGCCAGGCCAGGCTCCCTGACTCGGGCTCGCCGAACTCCATCGCCCACATCAGGCCGAGACCCCGCACTTCCCGGACGACCTCGTGCTCGTCCACCAACGAGCGCGTCTGCTCGAGCAGCAGCTCCCCGACCCGCGCCGAGTGCTCCACGAGCCCTCCGTCGTCGAGCTCGCGCAGAGTCGCGAGCCCGGCTGCCATCGCCAGGTCGTTCGGCGCGAAGGTCGAGCCATGACTGACCGAGTGCTCGAGCGAGTCGAAGACCCCGTCGTACACACGCTGGGACATCAGCAGCGCGCCGACGGGAACGTAACCGCCGGAGAGCGACTTCGCGAGCGTCACGAGGTCGGGCTCGAGCCCCCAGTGCTCGAAGGCGAAGAGGCGTCCCGTCCGGCCGAGGCCGGTCTGCACCTCGTCGACGGCGAACAACGTCCCGTAGCGGCGGCAGAGCTCCTGCGCTCCCTCGAGGTAGCCGGCGGGTGGAAGGTTGACGCCCTTCCCCTGCACCGGCTCCACCAGGAAGAGGGCCACCGCTTCGCTCCGCAGCTCACGCTCGAGCGCGTCGAGGTCCCCAAAGGGAACCTGCGAGAAGCCGGGCAGCAACGGCCCGAAGCGATCGACGAAGTGGGAATCCCCAGTCGCGGTGAGCGAGCCGAGCGTGAGCCCATGGAAGCCGTGCGCGGCGGAGACGACGCGCGAGCGTCCCGTCGCCGCGCGCCCGAGCTTGAGAGCTGCCTCGTTCGCCTCGGTGCCCGAGCTCGTGAAGAGCACGCGGGCCAGCCGCTCGGGCGTCCGCTTCAAGAGCTCCTCGGCCAATAGCCCGGGCAGCAGGGAGACGCCAAGCTGCACGGAGCCGGGCGTCTCGAGCTCGAGCGCCTCGACGAGCGCCGCGTGCACGCGCGGGTTGTTCCGCCCGACGTTGAACATGCCGAAACCGCCGAGCATGTCGAGATAGCGGTTGCCGTCCCGGTCGTACAGGTACTGCCCCTCGGCGCGCGCCCAGACGCGGTCGAAGCCGATCGTCTTCAGGACGCGCATGAACTGCGGGTTGATCGTGCGGGCGTAGAGCTCGTAGTCCTCCCCCGCGCGGGCCTCGAGGAGCTCGCGGATCACGCCGGAAGTATCCGCTAGCCGGCGAGCCGCAGGCGGATTAGCGCCGGATTGGTCCCAGCCCGGACGATCCGATCGATGCCTCGCGTGCTCCTCGTCGACCCGCATCCACCTGCGCGAGCAGGAATGCGGGCCGCCCTCGAGGCCAGGGGATTCGAGACGGTCGGAGAGTGCTCCACGATCGGGACTGCACTGGCACAGGCCGGAGCATTGCGGCCGGACATCTGCCTGGTCGACGCGGAGCTACTGGGTGGCGTCCACGCCTCGGCAACCGCGATCGGCTCCTTCGAGGCGGAGTCGCGGGTTGTAGTGCTTGCTCAGACCGCGACGCCCGAGGAGGTACTCGTGGCGTTGGACGCAGGCGCGGCCGGCTACCTCCTGAAGGACGTGAACAGCGGGCGACTGTCCGACCATCTTCGGGACGTCTTTGCCGGCCACGTAGCCATTTCTCCCGTCCTCGTCGCGGATGTCCTCGGCCGCGATCGTGCCCGTCGCCCGGCGGTCTACACCCTCACCGCGCGGGAGCAGGAGGTGATGAGCCTGCTGACGATGCGACTGACGACGAAGCAGGTCGCACAGCGACTCGGCCTGAGTCCGACGACGGTGCGGCGACACGTCTCGTCCGCGGTCCAGAAACTCGGCGTGCGCAACCGGAGCGCAGCCATAGGCGTCTACAGAGCGTTCAAGCGCCGGCGCGTAGCGGGATCAGCATCGCCCTGGAATGACGAGAGCCCCGCGGCGGCGGGGCTCTCTCTGCCGTCGGGACGCAGCTGAGGAACTACTTGCCGTGACCGCGTCCGTGGCCTCCGCCTTTGCCGCCGTGCCCGCCGCCGGGGTGTCCGTGACCGCCGTGCGTCTGGCCGTGGGGCCGACTGCCGTGGCCTGAGTTTCCGTGCCCGGACGAGTGGCCGCCGCCGCTGCTTCCGGCGGCGCTGTGCTGCTTCTTCGGCTTCTTGACGTGACGCGTCTGCGCCGCCGTTTTGGTCGTCGTCGGCGTCGTCGTCTGAGTGGCAGCGGTGCTCGTAGTCGTCGTCGAGGTCGTGGTCGTCGTCGCACATTCGCCCATGCTGTCTCCGTGAGCCGTATGGGCAGGGACGGCAGGTGCAGCGATGACGATCGTGTGAGACTTGCCCGAGCCCGTCACGTGGCAGACCGCCATCTTCTCCTGACCGTTGCCGAGCTCTGACTCCTCACCGGTTTCCGTCGTCGAGCTCGTCGCGCTGGCGGTGGTCGTCGTCGACGTGACCGTCGAGGTCTGCTGCTGACCCTCGTCGGACTCCGTTTCGTTCTCCTCGGCCTCCGACTCTTGCTCGTCCGCGGACTGGTTTTCGAGGCCGGTCGTGGCTTGCGTCCCGGTCGTCTGAGACTCGGTCGTGCTCGCCGCGGTCTGGCTGGGGGGAGAGCCCGCGGTGATCTCCGCCAGCCCGACGCCGGCAGCGGCCGCGAAGGCGAGACCCACGACCGCGGTCACGACCGAACGACGGGTCAGGCGGTGGAATCGTCTACGCACTGGAAGTTCCTTTGCTCGAGGGGGGTTGCGCCTACGTCGGTAAATCGCCGCTGAGCGCCGAAACTTGCGCTGGGCCCCTCCCCCGTTGGAGGGAGGTCAGCGGGGCAGTCGCCGCACGCCCCGTCCCCGAACCTCGAGGCCGTAGACGGGCAGTTCCACGGTCTTGCACGGTTCCACCTCGACGGCGAAGCGCGTACGGCCGGGAACGAGGAACGAATACCGAAGGCGTTGCGGCTTGCTACCGGCGATGTTCGTGCAGATGCCGGCGTCCCCGAGATGGCGCGCCCGCGGATCGACGGGATCCAGGCCGTACCGGTAGGCAGCGCTGAAGACCTGCGCGCCAGGTCCGGGCCGCACGGTAACGGTCACACATTGCTGTCGCGCGCTCGAGTTTGCGAACGCCGTGCTTTCGTACCGAACGATTCCGGAGCTTGCCGCGGGCGCCGGCTTGGACCTTCGACACGTGCTCGCGACGCCCGTCGCGTTCAGCAGGCCGTTGTGCGTCCCGGCCTTCCGCGAGCTCGACGTCGCGGCCGCCGCACCGACCGCCGCGACCGCGAGCAAGACCAAGACGCCGACCGCGGCAGCAGTGAGCCTGCGAGCCGGCAACGCAAGGGTGAGCAGCAAGGCGATGAGCAGGAGGTCGCGGGCGAGGACGAGCCAGCTCGCGCGGGGGTCGAGCGCGTAGACGAGATCGATGTACCGGGACGGGAACCAGAGCTGCGTGAGCACGAGCGCCGCGAGGAAGAAGCTCGCCGCAGCGAGACCGCGCCGCCCCCGCACGAGCGGTACGAGCGGGATCAGCCAGATGAGGTACTGCGGGGACAGGACCTTGCCGAGGGCGACGAAGGCGCAGACCGTGGCGGCCGCATAACGGAGCAGCCGGTCGCGTGTCGCAGGGCCGCGCACGAACGCGAACCACAGAGCGATGAGTGTCACTGCGACGAGCAGCGACTGTGCGCTGGCGAGTCCATCGGGTAGAGCTCCCGCGAGGTTGTCCGATCCGCTCGACGACGTCACCGTCACGGCGTGCCCCCACGCCTGATGCGCGGCGAGGAGGAGTGCCGCACCCAAGCTCTCGATCTGGAGCGGCCGCCGTGCCTGCCCGGAGAAGCTCGACCAGAGTCCGTCGGGTGCGAGGACGAGGAACGGGACGACGCAGACGATGAGGACGGCGCCCGTCACGGCCGCGCTCACGAGTGCCTCGCGCCGGCCCTGCCGGCGCCAGATGTACGCAACAGCAAGAGGAAAGAACACCGCCGGATAGACCTTCGCGGCGACGGCACCGCCGAGCAGCGCGAGTCCTAGTCGCGATCGCTCGGCGACAAGAGCCGTGAGCGCGGCAATCGTCAGCGCGGCCGGCCAGAGGTCGAAGCGCGACAGAACGACCGGCCCGAGGGCCAGCGGAGCGAGCCCGGCGAGGAGCGTTCCCGCTACCAGCCGTCCCGGACTCGCCCTTTGCAGCACGAGCAGGAGGCCGACGAGAGCAGACGCGACTGCGCCGCAGGTGAGCATGAGCAGCTCGAAGAGCTGCGAGTAACGGTGGAAGTCCTCCGCGGGCGCGGCCAGCGACGGCGCAGCAAAGACCGGCAGCGCCCCGGGCGGGTACTCGACCGGGAAGTCCCGATACGGGACCCGCCCGTCATGGACGAGGGCGTCCCCGTAGCGCTCGTAGATCGGCGTGTCCAGCAGCAGCTTCTTCGTGAATACGCCGTAGTGGAGAAAGCCGAACGCGGCGAAGAACGCCGCCATGACGAGAGCGGCCACGAGCGCCCCGCGGCGCAAGGTCAGGGATGGATCGTCGCGCTCGGACGTCCGAGCAGAGTAGAGGCGGGCGCGGAAGACGAGTCTTCCCGCGCCCGCTGAGTCCTAGCTCTCCGGCTTAGGGGTGGTGCCCCTTGCCCGGATTCGACGGCTTGCCGGGGTTGGAGGGCTTGCCAGTGGTTGCCGGCTTGCCGTGCTCCTTCGACTTCGAGCTCGTCTTCTTGGGCTTGTGCTTCGTCGTCGCCTTGGTCTTGGACGTTGCCTTCGACGTTGCCTTCGACTTTGTCTTCGACGTTGTCTTCGACTTTGTCTTTGCCTTCGTCTTGGGCTTTGTCTGGTGACCGGTCGTCGAAGTCTGCTTTCCGGCCTTCAGCTCGGCCGCGGTGCAGGGACCGAGATGATCGCCGTGCGCCATGTGCGCGGGCACGGCGTTCTGGCTCACGGTGATCGTGACCGACGGATTCTTCTTCGAATGGGTCTTGTGGCAGATCGTTTGCTTCCTGCTCGGCGTGGTGCCGGTCAGGATCGGCCCGGTCGTCGCCCCGGTGACCGTCTGAGCCCCCACCCCGCCGGGTGGCCCCTTGGCGATGCTTGCCGCCGCGAAGCCTGCAGCAGCCAGAAACACGCTCCCGACCACCGCTGCTATGAGGTTTCGCATGTCAGCACTCCTTTTCTCGCACGGCCGCGCAGCGCTCCCGCGGCATCCTAGGGGCTTAGATGCCGGAAATCCGGAGAACCTGCGCCGTGCCGCCGCTCGCCCATCGAGAGGGCGCCGCGGGCCCTAGATGGCTCCGGTAGGCCCTCCATCCGCTCGAGCTTGCGATCGATCCGGCCGAGCCGCCGGTCAATTGCTCGCCAGCTCGTTGTGATGAGGTCGACGAGGAGCGTGAGATCCTCGAGCCGCTCGCTCCTCGCCCGACCCAGCTCCTGCTTCATTCCCTCGAGGTCCTCGGCCAGCCGCTCGAACAACGCATCCATGACTGCCATTCGATCGGCGAGAGGACGGATACCGAGAGCCGCGGAGCGGTGGTCGAGCGAGTCCGGGTTTTCCAGCTCGTTCACGACCTCGACGACGGCGTCGAGCAGCTGCTCCCGTGCTCGCCCGATCGCGTCATCGGCTTCCACGTTCCGCTCGCGACCCTGCTCAACGACTTCGCCGGCGACAACTCTCGGACCCGGCGTTTCCGCGGGGGCATTCCCGGCCTCTGGTGTCGGCGGGGACGGCTTCGTTCCGCTTCTGCCCGCCGGGCTGTCGGGACGTGGTATCCGACCGTATCCGTATGCGTCCATCGCCGAGATGACGCGGGCCGCGATGTCACTCGTTACGTCGTCTCGGTTGAGGACACGCAACACGCTCTCGATCGATACATCCGCGGCGCGCGCAATCTCGGAGATCGTCGTCATCGCACGACTATTGCGATCGCTCGGGTATCTGGTCGAGCGCTACGCGAGAGGTCCATGATGCCTCCCCCACTTCCTGTTCCAACCGGTCGGCTAATCCTGGTTCGGTCACCGGTTCCTCCCTGCGTTCGAGTGCGGCGACCGGGTCATACTCGTCGCGATCCGTCTCGTCGATGGCGCTTGGCTGCGCCATCTCCGCCTCGAGGCGCTGACGCCGCGCCTCAGCAGCGTGAAGGATCTCGTCCGCTCGCTCTCGCGCTTTCTTAAGCATCGTCTCCGCCTCTCGACGCGTTTCGCGCTCCAAAGTCTCGACGACTCGATCTAGCCGAAGCAGCCTCGCCGCGGCCCGATCGTCGCGTTGGGAGCGTGGCTGAGGGTCTGTCGGAGTGGCCTGAGCCTCCTCTTCCTGCTTGAGCTGCGCCTCGAGCATCGCAATTTGTTCCAGCAGCGCCTTCTCGCGTGTCTCGCGCCGGGCGACGCTTTGACGTTGCTGCCCCAGCTCCGCCTGATGTGCCTTCCGCGCCACGTGAGCGCGCGATAACTCCTCGGTCAAGCGCTTTACCTCTTCCAGCTGCTTCGAATGCTCCTCCTGGATGCGGGCAATTTGCGCTTCGAGATCGGAGACGCGTCGGTCGCGGTCACTCAGTTCCTCTTTGAGCTTGTCGCGCTCGGTCCGCGAGCGCACCTCACGCGCCTCCTGCTCCCGCCGGAGATTCTCCGCCTCCTTCGATAGAGCCTCGCGCTCCGCACGCACCTTCTCGTAGCCCTCCGCGACTTCCGCAAGGAGCTGCTCCGTTTCGTGCCGGTCATAGCCACGAAACCGGCGCTTCAGAGTCGCCTTGCGGATTGCGTTGGGTGTGATCTCTCGAAGCACGACGTGGAAGACCAGAACTGGTCGAAGAGGGCTCTCCCGCAGAAAATGAAACTCGGAGCCCTCGAATACGATTCCAGCTAAGGCTATGTCCGTCAACCTCGGGCGCTCTCGCGGCTGGGACGAATCGCCGGACAACCTCGGCGCTACTCTGTCGCGGGCGCCCCGTAGTTCAGTGGATAGAGCAGCGGGTTCCGCTACCGCGAAACAAGCCAAAACCCGCTTCAATAGAGGGAAGCACCGTTTCCATGTTCCCTCCACTCACGCCCCCGTAGCTCAGTGGATAGAGCAGCGCTCTCCTAAAGCGCGTGCGCCTGTTCGACTCAGGCCGGGGGCACTCACCTAGGCCCCGGGCACCGGGATCGGATTCACGGGCGATCACGGCCTGCACCCCGAGCGCCAGGCCGAGGTGGCCGAGGCCGAGCAACGCTCGCCGCCGCGAGTCCGAGCGGCGACTTCGCGTAGGCGAGGAGCAGGCAGGCGACGACCTGCGCGCTACAGCCGCCCACGAGCAGAGGCCGGTCGTGCCTGCGGTCCGCGAGCCGTCCGAGCGGGATCGCGAGGAAGAGCGGGAGCAGCGCGAAGGCCGCGGCGACCAGGCCGATCTCCCGCGCGCCGGAGCCGACCGCTAGCAGGCGGTACGACGTCAGCGGCCGCGCGACGTACACGGCCCCCTGCGCAGCGGCCATCGCCGCGAGCGCGTATGCGAGGCGACGGCTCAGCCGGTGTCTGCCACGACCGCGCAGGCCTCGGGCGGGATGTGGACCTTGATCTTGTCGCCGGTGACGCGGCGCGACGTCTGGACGGTCAGTGAGATGGGTCCCGCGTCGAGCTCGTACTCGTAGTGGTCGCCGAGGAACGCCACCGCGTGGACGCTCGCCTCCCACGTGTTCGTGCCGTTCGTCGCCCCGTCGTCTGCGGCGACCAGGGTCAACGCCTCCGGACGCACCGCGACGGTGACGTTCTTCGAGAGCTGAACCGCGTCGGGTGTCGCCAGCGCGAGACGGTACGACGAGCCGGCGACATCGAGGACGAGGCTGCCGCCGTCCGCAGAGGCGACGACGCCGTCGATGAGGTTGACGCGGCCGACGAACTCGGCGACGAATCGGTTCGCGGGCGTGCGATAGACGCCCTCGGGGGTTCCGATTTGCTGGACCTCTCCCGCGTTCATGACGGCTACGCGGTCACTCATGGAGAGCGCCTCGTCCTGGTCGTGCGTGACGAAGATCGTCGTGAGTCCCAGCGTCTGCTGAAGCTCCTTCACCCACGCCCGTGCACGCTCGCGGAGCTTCGCATCGAGGTTCGAGAAGGGCTCGTCGAGCAGCAGGACCGACGGCGAGTACACGAGCGCACGGGCGAGTGCCACGCGCTGCTGCTGACCACCCGAGAGCTGGTGCGGATAGCGCTTCTCGTAGGGGCGCATCTCGACGAGGTCGAGCACCTCGAGCACCCGCGCGCGGATGTCGCGCTTCTTCAGCTTGCGCACCTTGAGCGGAAACGCGAGATTGTCGAACACCGTCATGTGCGGCCAGACCGCGTAGGACTGGAAGACGATGCCGAGATTTCGCTGCTCCGCGGCAACGCTTACGCGGCGGCCGGCGTCGAAGAAGGTCTGCTCGCCAACGGCGATCCGGCCTTCGTCCGGCCGCTGGAACCCCGCGATCGACATCAGCGTCGTCGACTTGCCGCAGCCGCTCGGGCCGAGCAGCGTGAAGAGCTCCCCGTCCTCGACGGCGAAACTGACGCGATCGAGCGCGCGCTGCTGGCCGAACGTCTTGATGAGGTTCTCGACCTGGATCTCAGGCATCGTCTCCTCCCATCGCCCGGAGCTTGAAGAGCGTCGCGCCCACGGCTAGGACGGTCACGGTGATCGCGACCTGCACCATCGCCAGCGCCGAGACGGGGCCGATCATCCCCTGCAGGAACTGCGAGAGCATGGTCGCCCCCATCACCTCCGTCCCCGGCTTCACGAGGAAGACCGCTGGGTCGTAGTCGTTGAGGATCTCCACGAACATCAGCACGAACGAAGCGAAGATCGCCGGTCGCAGCAGTGGCAGCACGATGCGCCGGCTCGTCGTCCACCAGCCGGCGCCGGCTGCACGGCCGGCACGATCGAGCTCCTCGCCAATCCGGGCAAGTGTTGGGTACATGACGACGTACGCGAACGGCAGGTTCCGGATGCAGAAAGCGAGCATGATGCCCCAGATGCTGCCGCGGAACCAGTCGCCGATCGCTCCCGTGACGAGGAAGGTCCAGAAGAAGCCGATGCCGATGATGATCCCCGGCGTCGCGCGCGGATAGAGCAGCACAAACGGCAGCGAGCGACGCAGCGGGAACCGGGAACGGTGCGCCACGAGCGTCGCGAGCGCGACGAGCGCCGTGGCAAGGATCGCGCCGACGACGCCGATGATGGCGCTGTTCTCGATCGACCGGCGGAAGACGTCGTCACCGAGCGCCTGCCAGTTCGCCCACGTGAAGAGCTCCCACGGAGCGATCAGTGGCGTCAGGATCGTCACGACCGACATCAGGGCGAGGCCGAGCACCGGGATCACCGTCGTGAACACCAGGTAGAGCACAAGGCAGGCGGCGAGCGGCCAGCGCCAGATGCGCAGAGCGAGCATCTCGTGCCGCGCGGCGCGCCCGGTCACCGAGACGAACCGGGCTTCGGCACCGAGCAGACGGTTCCGGACGAACAGCAGCAGCGTGGCGACGACGAGCAGCATCATCGCGCCCGCGCTCACCGACCCGGGGTCAGGCGCGGAGGCGTTCGTCCAGAGGTTGTAGAGGTAGCTCGAGACGAATTGGATGTTTCGCGACGTCCCGAGCAGGAGCGGAATCCCCAGTGCTGCGATCGCAAGCGTGAAGATCAGCGTGGCGGCGTTGAGCAGCGCCGGGCGCAGCATCGGAATAGTCACGCTGCGCAGCACCTTCAGCGGCGGCGCTCCCGCGCTCCGGGCGGCGTCCTCCAGCGCCGAATCCGTACGCGCCAGGGCCGCCTGGCAAGTGAGGAAGGCGATCGGCAGGAGTCGCGCCCCCTCGACGAGCGCCATTCCCGGAATCGTGTCGATCGCCAGCGTGCCGACGTGGAGGCGCTGGGAGAAGAAGTTTGTCAGGTAGCCGCCCGGCCCCCAGATCACGACCCAGCCGAGCACCATCCCGAGCGATGGAAGCAGGATGGGAAGCAAGACGAGCCGCGAGTACGCCCGCCGGCCGGGGAGGTCGGTGCGCCCGCACAGGATCGCAAACGCGGCTCCGAAGACGACGGCGAGGGCCGTCGTCAGCGACGCGAACGCGAGCGTGTTCAGCCACGCGTGCCAGAAGGCCGAGTCGCCGAACAGCTCGCGGTAGGGATCGAGCGTGAAGACACCGCCCGCTTCGTAGAGCGGGCGGTCGCGGAGGGAGGCGTAGAGGAGGGGAACGAACGGGCCGAGGATGAGCGCGATCACTAGGGCCCACGTCGCGCCCTGGAGCGCTCCCGCCGGCAGCCAGCTCTTGCGCGGCCGCGGGAACGTCTGCGAGACGTACGCGCTCGTGCTCATGCTCGGCTCGGCCCGCTCGCTCTCACTCGCTTGTCGTTAGCCGAAGATCGAATGCCAGCGGCTGGCGAACTTCGGGCGGTCGTTGACGAACTTCTGGCTGAACGGGACCAGGATCACGTTCTTCTTGCCGACCTTCTTGTACACGTCGGCGAGCGTGTTCGTGCACCCGCCCGAGGGCCGGAACTTGTTCCGGTAAGCCGTGAAGCCAGCGTCGCACATCGCCTGCTGGCCCTTCACCGAATAGACGAAGTCCAGGAACAGCTTCGCGGAGGCCGGGCTCGTGGCCTTCTTCGTGATCGCGATACCCCGCGGAATGAGCGGGTCGGCGTCCTTGACGTACGACCAGTCGAGCAGCCGCTGCAGGTTCGAGTCGTTCGCGATCCTGAAGCGGGCCGTCGGCGAGGTCAGGTACGCCGCCGTCGCGCCGCCCTGCGCCACGAGCTGCAGCTGCGAAGCGACGCCGGTGGTCGGCGTGAGCCGCTTGGCGATCGCCTGGAAGTTCGACCAGCCCTTCTTCTGGACGTAGCCCCAGAGGCCGGTGTATCCGAACGTGTTCTCGACCGTGTAGCCCGTGACCTTCTTGTATGTGTCGGCGTCGCGTGCGATCGCCGTCACCGACGTCGGCACCTTGTCCTTCAGGACGAGCTTGTTGTAGACGATGATGGCCGGGTCAGGCGACATGACGTAGATGCCGTTGAACTGCTTGACGAACCTCGGGTAGTTCGCCAGGCCCTGCGGCGTGAAGTTCATGGCGTATTGCTTCCGCGCCGCGTAGATCCAGAGATTCGGCGCGCTGGCGATGAGGATGTCGGCCGTTCGCACGCGCTGCTGGGCCTCGGACGCGTACTTCGAGAAGATCGTGTTGTCCTCGAGGTCGTACGAGGTCACCTTGACCCAGGGGTACACGGCGTTGAAGCGTTCGACCAGCGCCTTGAAGTTGGCGCTGGGCGGGTTCCCGTAGAAGACGAGCCCCGACTCGGTCTTCGAACGTTTGATCAGCTGCGCGATCGAGTCCTTCGGCTTCGGTTTCGCCGCCGCCGAGTCGGTACGTGAGCTCGCCGAGCCTGCCGCGAGCAGCGCAGCACTAACGGCGAGAACGAGAGCGACCCCGCCTCGCGCCTTCGGTGCGATGGACACTTCCCTTCCCCTCCCTTGGTCGTGCGCGGTGGATGTTTCGCCGCGCTCGGATCAGGGCGGGATGATGAGTCGCAATTGTTTCGATGTCGATGCTTTCCGCCGTTCTTTTTCGTTTGTTTCGTTGAAAACGTTTTGTCCATTTCGTCCGCGAAGCAACGGCGGAAAGGGCAGTACACTCGGGCGATGACGCCAAGGCGGCCCGGGCTCTGGGGACGGCTACGACTGTCGACGCAGATCCTGTTGCTGCAGCTCGCGATCATCGTCCTGACGCTCGGAACCGGGCTCGCAGTCTCGATCGCGCAGGCCCGGAGGCAACTCGACAAGCAGTCGGGAAAACAATCGCTCGCGATCGCGCGCAGCGTCGCAGCCGTCCCGGAGATCGCCCGCGCTTTCCATTCCCCCAACCCGGTCCGGATCATCCAGCCGATCGCCGAGCGGATCCGGCACAGGACCGGCGCCTCGTTCGTCGTCGTCGCCAACCGGCAGGGCATTCGCTATTCGCATCCGAACCGGGCGAAGCTCGGCAAGCATCTCTCCACGCCGCCGGGCGACGTCCTCTTCGGGGAGACGTTCGTCGGCGTTCAGACAGGATCGCTCGGGAGATCCGTACGCGCGAAGGTTCCGCTCTACGAGGACGGCAGGATCATCGGCCTCGTCTCCGTCGGGTTGCTCGAACGCAACATCAGCGCCCAACTGCGCGCCGACCTACCGGTCATCCTGATACCGCCCGCGCTTGGGCTCGCGCTCGGGATCGTCGGCTCCGTGCTGCTCGCACGACGGATCAAGCGCCAGACCTTCGGGCTGGAGCCCGACGAGATCGCCGCCCTCCTCGAGCAGCGCGAGGCCATGCTGCACGGCATTCGTGAGGGGACGGTGGCGACGGACACGGTCGGCCGTGTCACGCTCGTCAACGACGAGGCGAAGCGCCTGCTCGATCTCGACGACTCGGCACTCGGGCGACGGCTCGGCGAGATCGTGCCGGCGGGCCATGTCCGCGAGGTGCTGGTGGGCAACGTCGACCTCCCCGACCAGGTGGTGCTCGTCAACGACCGCGTCCTCGTCGTCAACCGGATGCCCGTGGCAATCCGGGGGAAGCAGATCGGCGCCGTGATCACGCTCAGAGACCGGACCGAGCTCGAAGCCCTCGTGCGCGAACGCGACGAGGCGCGCGGCCTCGCGCGGGCGCTACGCGCGCAGGAGCACGACTTCTCCCACAAGCTGCACGTGATCGCCGGCCTGATCGAGCTCGGGCGTTACGAGGAGGCAATCGGCTTCATCAACCAGTCGTCTCTCGTGCACCAGGCGCTCGTAGGCTCGATCGTGGACAACGTCGGCGACCCAGCGCTCGTTGCCCTGCTGCTCGGAAAGGCGGCGGTCGCATCCGAGCGTGGAATCGAGCTCCGCGTCACCGACGACACTCGACTGCCCGAGGAGGTCGACGATCCCCAAAGTTTGATCTCGGTCGTCGGGAATCTCGTCGACAACGCGATCGAGTCGGTCGGAAGCACCGAGATCGGCTCCGGGTGGATCGAGGTCACCATTCGCGACGAACCCGACGGCGTGCTCGTACGCGTCCACGACTCAGGTCCCGGTATCGATCCGCAACTCGCCGAGGAGATCTTCGAGGACGGCTTCACCACGAAGGTGGCGACCGGCGCCAGTCGGCGGGGACTCGGACTCGCGCTCGTCCGGCAGGCCGTCCGGCGCCGAGGTGGCTACGTCGACGTCGCGAATGTCGAGGGCGCGGTTTTCCGCGCGTTCCTGCCCCGCCGGACGAGACGGCCCGTCGAGACGGAGCCGGAGGTGGCGGCGCGATGATCAGGACGCTCGTCGTCGACGACGACTACATGGCGGCCTCCGTACACCGCTCGTACACCGAACGCGTGCACGGATTCGAGGTCGTCGGAGAAGCTCACACCGGACGCGAGACGATCGAGCTAGCGCGACGATTGCGCCCCGATCTGATCCTGCTCGACATCTATCTGCCGGACATCAGCGGCCTCGAAGTGATCTCCACGTTGCGCGAGCCCGGCTCGCCGCCCGTGGACGTGATCGCGATCACCTCGGCGAAGGACGTGGACACGCTCCGCCGCGCGATGCAGGGTGGGGTCATCCACTATCTGGTAAAGCCGTTCTTCTTCGACACGTTCCGCGAGCGCCTCGAGAAGTACGCCGCGCTGCGCGCTCGCCTGAATCGCGTGCGCGAAGCGGATCAGGCCGAGATCGACCGCCTGTACGGGCTGCTCCGCGCCCAGGGGACGTCGACCCTGCCGAAGGGCATCTCCTCGCCGACCCTGGCGCTCATCCTGCAGGTCGTCGGCGAGACGAGCGGCGAGATCTCCGCTGCCCAGGTAGCCGAGCGCGCGGGAATCAGCCGCGGCACGGCAAGGCGGTACCTCGAGTTCCTCGCCACGACCGGCTCCGTGGAGCTCTCACTGCGCTACGGCGCAACGGGGCGGCCCGAGCATCTCTATCGCGCCGGGCCCGCGGTGACTGCAAACCCAAGCTGACGGCCGCCCGCGGCGCTCAGCGAACGCGCAAGGCGTTCGTGACGATCGCATTCCCGTAGGTCGCTTTCACCGCGAGGACCAGTCTCTTGCCGCGGGACGGTGAGCCGCCTGCGCGGAGATCGCGCTTACGGGATGCTTGGGGAGCAAGAGATGACCGTCGACGATTGCTCTCGCAACGTCGATCAGCTTGCGGTTGTTCTGCCGGGCATGCTCGCGCAGCAGCGCGAAGGCGTGCCTCTCGTCCATTGAATGGCGTTCCATGAGAATCCCCTTCGCGCGTTCGGTGATCGCACGGCGTCCGAACGCACCCTCGAGGTCGTGATACTCGGAAAACCGCCGAAGGACGATGTCGATCGAGCTCTGCCACTCCTTGGCGTCGGCGTCGGTGATATAGGCGAAGACTCCGCGCTTGGACGCCTCTTTGACGAATTCCGGGTCAGGCGCATGAATCAGAACGATCACCGGGCACGCTGCCTCGTGGACGATCTTCTCGATCAACCCGAGCGCGTGCTCGGAGCTCGACCCGAGACCAACCAGTGCGACATCCGGGCGTTCTCTCGCGGTCACGGCGCCGACGTCTTCGACGTCGATCTCGCGGGCGATCACCTCATGCCCGAGGGCAGCGACGATCGGAGCGACGAGCGCCAGACGATCTTTTCGCTCGTTCGCGATCAGGACGCGCAGATGATCGGTCTCTCGGTAGCTCATTTGCAAACGGTATCGAGTCTAGCCTCGGAGGGAAAAATCCCCAAGCGGCCGATCACTCGACTTCGGTCCGCCCCGGTGGTACGGTGAAGTCGCGCGCCCCAGCGCTCGGCGCGCAGTCTCCCCGGCTCAGACACTCGGTCGGATCAGTGGGTTGACTTCGTTTCGTAGTCGGCCCGGAAACCCGAGAGTTGGGAGCCAAGCACGTCGAGCTATCTGAGATCGAGTCGGGGACACCCTGCATCGATCGTTCACAAGCCGCCCACCTGGTGCGCCTTCATCGCTGCCTGCCACGGACGCATGGATGCTCCGCTCCGTAGGCCCGGCCAAAAGGCGCCACCGAGAAGGAGTTGAGCATGGAAGCCGTCGCGATTCCAGTACCAGCACCAGCGGTCGTGGACCTCCCTGAGAAGGGCCCCGCCGTGTCCGCACAAGATCTAACCCGCCGTTACGGCGAGGGCGAGACCGCGGTCGACGCCCTCGGAGGCGTCTCGCTCGACGTGGCCAAGGGTCGGCTGACGGCAGTGATGGGCCCATCCGGCTCCGGCAAGTCGACGCTCATGCACATCCTCGCGGGCCTCGACAAGCCGACCAAAGGCGAGGTCACGATCGCCGGCATCAACATTCAGAAGCTGAACGACACGGAACTGACGAAGCTCCGACGCGAGCACATCGGCTTCATCTTCCAGTTCTTCAACCTCCTCCCGATGCTGAACGCCGAGGAGAATGTCGTGCTCCCCCTCACAATCGCCGGTGAGAAACCCAACAAGGCCTGGGTGGTTGAGCTGATGGGCCGGATCGGGCTCATGGACCGCCGCACCCACCGTCCCTCCGAATTGTCCGGCGGGCAGCAGCAGCGCGTCGCGATCGGCCGGGCGCTCGTGAGCCGGCCGACGATCGTGTTCGCGGACGAGCCGACCGGCAACCTCGACTCGAAGACGAGCGGGGAGATCCTCGACCTCATGCGCAGCTCGGTCGACGCCTACCTGCAGACGACCGTGATGGTCACGCACGATCCACGCGCCGCCGCAATCGCAGACCGGATCCTCTTCCTCGCCGACGGCCTCATCGTGAGGGATCTTCCCCGCTCGGACGCGCGCGAGGTAATCGCAGTCATGGAAGAGCTCGCACGATGATCGGCGTCGCCCTCAAAGGATTGCTCGGGCGCAAACTCCGTACCTTTCTAACCGCGCTGGCAATCGTGCTCGGCGTCTCGATGATCAGCGGCACCTACGTGCTCACGGACACGATCACCGCCGCGTTCACCAACGTCGTCGACGACTCGTTCTCAAATTCCGATGCCGTGATCAGCGGCAAGGTCGCCTTCAAGAACAACAACAGCAACACGGAGCAGACGCCGGCGTTCCCTGCCACCGTGCTCGCGAAGGTGAAGGCGCTTCCCGATGTGACGGCGGCGGCTGGCTCAGTCGGAGACGAGCTGAAATTGATCGATCGAGACGGCAAGGTCATCTCGACCGGAGGCGGCGAGAGCATCGCAGCCAGCGTCGACCCGGCGAACGACAAACGCTTCAATCCGTTGAAGCTCGTCTCGGGTCAGTGGCCGGTCGGTAACGGCCAGATCGCCATCGACAAGAGGACCGCGGACACGAAGCGCTTCGCGGTGGGCGACTCGATCGGAATAGCTGCCGACCAGGGTGTCCGTGAGCTCGAGATCACCGGCATCGCAAGGTTCGCCTCCTCCTCTTCGATCGGCGCCTCGACGATCGCCATCTTCGACGTTCCGACAGCTCAGCTGCTCTTCGACAAGGTGGGCAAGTTCGACGAGATCCAGGTCGCAGCAAGGAACGGGGTGGCACCCGAGAGACTCGTCAGTGAAATCCGTCCGCTGCTGCCGCCGACCGCGAAGGTGAAGACGTCCGAGGCGCAGACCGATGAGGCCGTCGACGATGTCAACGGCGCAATGGGCATCTTCCAGAAGATCCTGCTGGCGTTCGGCGGGATCGCCCTCTTCGTCGGCGCCTTCGTGATCGCGAACACGCTTTCAATCACGATTGCGCAGCGGATGCGTGAGTTCGCCACTCTCAGAACAATCGGCGGCTCACGTCGGCAGGTGCTCCGTAGTGTCATGCTCGAGGCGCTCGTCGTCGGGTTCGTCGCCTCGCTGCTTGGGCTCTTCCTCGGCCTCGGGATCGCCAAGGCGCTGGACGCGTTGTTCGCTGCGATCGGTGTGAACTTTCCCAAGGGCGGCACCGTCTTTGCAACGCGCACGATCATCGTCAGCCTGACGGTGGGCGTCGTGGTCACTCTGCTTGCGAGCCTTCGCCCGGCGATCAAGGCGACTCGCGTTCCGCCCATCGCCGCGGTACGTGAGGGCGCGACTCTTCCGGCCTCGAGGCTGTCCCGCTTGGGCCCGGTCGTCTCGCTCGTAACCCTGGCACTGGGGATCCTGCTGCTCGTCTACGGGATTTTCGGCAGCGGTCTGAGCACGGCGAGCCGGTTGCTGGCACTCGGCTTCGGAACGCTGATCCTCTTCCTCGGCGTGTCGCTGAATGCGAAGCGTGCGGTCCGGCCGTTGGCTTCCCTGCTCGGCTGGCCCGGGACGCGCATCGGCGGCTCCGCAGGCTCGCTCGCCCGTGAGAACGCCATGCGGAATCCGAGCCGGACCGCCTCGACAGCGTCGGCGTTGATGATCGGCTTGGCGCTGATCACGTTCGTGGCGATCCTCGGCGCGGGTTTGCGCACGTCGTTCGGTGACGCCGTGGACAAGCTGTTCGTCGCTGACTATGCAGTGACCGCGGAGAACGGGTTCGACCCGTTCACGAAGCAGGCCGACGACGCGGTGGGCGTGACACCGGGCGTAACGGCGGTTTCCCCGGTCCGCGCGGGCGACGCTCGCGTCTTCGGGGACAACATCCAGGTCACAGCGGTCAAGCCGAACCTGGAGCAGGCGATCCAGGTCGACTGGATACACGGCACGAGGAACGTGCCCGCCCACCTGGGCAGGAACGGCGCGTTCGTCGACAAGGACTACGCGAAGGACCATCATCTGCAGATCGGCTCACCGATCCCTGTCACGACCCCGACGGGGGACGTGCTCCGGCTCCGGCTGAAGGGCATCTTCGATCCGCCCAACGGCGGCTCGCCCTTCGGCGACGTGACGATGTCGGCGGCTACCTTCGACGCCAGCTACGCAAACCCGCAAAACCTGATGAGCTTCATCAAGATCAAGGGGGGCGAAAACGCCGCGAATACCGCACGGTTGGACCTGTCGCTCCAGAGCTTCCCCGATGCAAAGGTCAGCACGGCGGATCAATTCAAGAAAATACAGGAGGACGACATCAACCTTCTGCTCAACGTCCTCTACGGGCTACTGGGCCTCTCGGTGATCATCAGCCTCTTCGGCGTCGTAAACACGCTCGTCCTTTCGGTCTTCGAGCGGACGCGCGAGCTTGGGATGCTCCGAGCTGTTGGGATGACTCGCCGGCAGGTGCGGCGGATGATCCGCTACGAGAGCATCGTCACCGCACTGATCGGCAGTGCGCTGGGTATCGCGGTCGGGGTCTTCCTCGCCGTGCTCACGACTCAGGCGCTGTCCGATGAGGGGGTCGTCCTCGCGATTCCGTGGAGAACGATCGGGCTGTTCGTCGTCGCGACGATGGTCGCCGGGATCCTGGCGGCCGTGCTCCCGGCCCGTCGCGCATCGCGGCTCAACATTCTCAAGGCGCTGCAGTACGAGTGATCGCTGAGCCTGAGTTGAGGCATCCCTCCGGCACTGCTTGCCGGAGGGATGCTCCGCTTCGGCGCAGCGTCCCATGACCGTCTCGGCGGCGTCCCTCTCTCATACGGGCGATCGCGTCGTTCAGCTCGTCACCGCTTCGCACCGCGAGACAACTCTTGTCGCAGTCACGCTCGCGGTGATCGGAGTTCACGTGCTCGACGACAACTTCTTCCAGCCTCAGCCGGGCACTTCTGCCGGAGACCATCTCATCAGCGGCCTGGTCCCCTTCGCCTTCGTGCTGGTGGTCGCGGCTCTCTACTCTCGGCTCCGCTCCGGTCTGCGCGCGTTACTCGCGGCCATGCTCGGGATGTTCGGTATCGCCATCGGCATCGAGGGCGTGTACTACCTCGACGCAGGCCGGCTTTCCGGCGATGACTACACCGCACTCGCCTCGATTCCCGCCGGCTTGCTTCTCATCTCGGTCGGCGCGACGACGCTCTGGCGGGCGAGGCGGGTCGATGAGAGCCTGCCCCGTCGCTGGCTGCGGCGGTTCCTGGTGGCGGCCGCGGCCTTCGTCGGCACGTACATGTTCCTGGCCCCGTTCCTGATGTCGTATGTCTTGACGCACTCCGCACGCGCCTTCGTCCCTGCCGATCAGGTTGGCGCACCGCACGACGATGTGTCGTTCACGACAGCCGACGGGCTCCGCCTGCGGGGTTGGTACGTGCCCTCGAAGAACGGCGCCGCCATCATCGCTTTCCCGGGCCGCAAGGGCTCGCAGAGGCCCGCGCGCATGCTCGCCCGACACGGTTACGGCGTCCTGCTGTTCGACCGGCGGGGCGAGGGCCAAAGCGAAGGCGATCCGAATGCCTGGGGCTGGGCCGGCTATCGGGACGTCGACGCCGCTGTGCGCTTCCTCCAGCGCCGCCCGGACGTCGAGCGAGACCGGATCGGCGGAATCGGCCTGTCCGTCGGCGGCGAGATGATGCTGGAAGCCGCCGCGAAGTCGGCCGGACTGAGCGCCGTGGTGTCGGAGGGCGCCGGCGAACGCTCGGTCCGCGAATACCTCGACATGACGGGAAATTCGAAGTGGCTGGCCGTCCCGACTTCCTTCGCACTCACTGCGGGGACTGCACTCTTTTCGGGCGACATGCCTCCGGCGAGCCTCAAGGACCTCGTCGGCCGGATCGCTCCGACGCCGGTGTTCTTCATCTACGGCGAGCACGGACAGGACGGCGAACGCAACCTCAACCCGACGTACTACGCCGCGGCGGGCACGCCCAAGACGATCTGGGAGGTGCGCGGCAGCGGGCATGTGGGCGGCATCAAGGCGCGACCGAAGGAATACGAGCGGCGTGTGATCGGCTTCTTCGACCGCGCGCTCCTGAACGCCACGTGACCGACCCCAGGTCTACGCGCGCTGCGCTCTCTGAGATCAGCCGGCGACCATCTGCAGAACTCCGGTCGGAGTTCGTCCCCCATTGTCCAGGCGCGCGCCAGCAGTCGCGGTTGAGGGCTCGGGCTTGAGCGGCCGACCGCAGGCACCCGTCCGGGGTGCGAGCGAGATCGAGATCACCGCCCCGCCAGAGGTTGTGTGGGACGTCCTTACGTCGATCGAGCGCTGGCCGAGCTGGAATCCCTCCGTCAAGTCCGTCGCGATGCAGGGAGATCTCGCCGAAGGCTCGACCTTCCGTTGGAAGGCGGGCCCGGGAACGATCACCTCCACCATCCAGCGGATCGAGGCTCCTCGGCTGATCGCGTGGACCGGCAAGACGCTCGGCATCGATGCGATTCACGTCCACACTCTCGAGCCGCAAGCTGGCAAGACGCTCGTGAGGACAGAAGAATCGTACGAGGGACTTGTCGCCCGCCTTTTCCGTGGGCCACTCCAGAAGACCCTCGACAGCGCGCTCGATGACGGGCTCCGATATCTGAAGGCTGAAGCCGAGCGGCGTTCTACGGCCTAAGGGGAGCGGACTGGCCCGGGGGAGCCGATCAGCTCGAGGAGACGGCCATCCAGCGGAGCGTGGCCGCGAGGCTCACGATCGGCAGGAGGGCAAGCGGGAGAGCGACGGCGATCGGAAACATCAGTCGGCCCCGGTCCCGAACATCACACCGTAGAGCGCGAGGAGCAGCGCCGCCAGGACGAGTCCGGTGATCAACAGTCGCTTCTTCATGACGTCCAGTCTCGAACACCGGACGCGTGAGGTCAGTACGGCTCACACCCCTCCCTTGGACGGCCTACCGGTGAATCGACCGTGCGCCGATTCATGGCCTGGCGTCGAGCTCCAGCGCCACAGCGGCGGGATTCAATCCCGCCACGCAGGATTCGGGAAGTGCGGCGCAGCCCAGCCACACGACCTGTGGACACAGCGATCCCCGCTGCGGCTATTTCGACGGCGGCGCGAGCCGGAACGACTGCGTCACCTGGTCGCAGCCGGTCGTGAGCTCGGCGGCGAGCGGCCCGTCGCGCAGGTGCTGGCAGTTCACGAAGTACTCCGTCTTCTTCTTGAAGACCATCAAGAGCCGGCTGTCGAGAGTCGCGCCGGTGGTCGTCGTCACCGAGACCTCGAACCGGTAGCCCGGCATTCCGCCCATCGTGACGCGCGTCGGCCCACTCGTGAGCTGGCCCGCGGCCTGTCTGATGAGCTGCAGAACCGTCATCTTCATCGCCGTCTTGTACCTCGGGAGGTTCTTCTTCGTGATTGCGATCGGGATCCGGTACGCGGCAACGCCGACCAGATCGGTGAGCTGATCAGTGGTCGGCGGCGCAGGGGGTGGCGACTGGGCCGGATCGACCGGAGGCGGCGCCGCCGGAACGGGAGCGAAGATCTCCGTCCACAGCGCCGAGCCGACCTGAACGTCGAACCCGCCGGCCACGTGCTGCCAGGTCGTCGGGTACGCGAACGAGAGGCCGTGCCCCGCGTACTGACCCGGGGCCTCGGCCGCGCCGGCCGACGCGGCTCCGACGGCGACGACGACCGCCGCGAGGAGTGCGGCGATCCTGTGCGGCGAAGACCCCAACATCGCTTGGGGCATCGTCGGTCGTGACTCGAGCCGGCACTCCTCGTTCGAGGGAACTTCGAGGACTCATGCCCCCGCGCCCCGGCGTACCGCGGGGGCGCGGGTAGGCTCCTGCTCGCCTTAGCCTGTAACCGGCGGCGTGAAGACGCCGAGCACGCCGATTCGCTGGCGGTTGCACGTCTTGTGGTTCGGCACGCGGATCTGGAGGATGCCCGGGTTCCTAGCGGTGATCACGAACCGCGCCACGCCTCTGGCGTTCGTGTTCGCTTGCTTTGTCAGCCTGCGGCCCGTGATGACGACCCGGACCCTCGCGACCGGCTTGCCCGCCTCTCGAACCGTCACGCGGACGATCGTACGGCGTCCGACGGTCATCGAGCGCGGCGTGACCGTCAGCCCGTAGCAGACGCTCGGAGGTGTGAAGGGCCCCTGCACGACCGTCGGCTCCCTCGCAGTGTTGTCGGCCGGATTGTGCTCGGCCTCGCGGCCCGCGACCACGGCCGTGTTGCTGATCGTCCCCGCAACGTTGGGCCGCACGACGATCGTGATCACGACGACCTCCTGATACGCAACGGTTCCGATCTGACAGGTGATCGCGGTCGTACCGGAACAGCTTCCCTTCGTCGAGGTGACCGAGATGAGCGTCACCTCGGAGGGAAGCGAATCAGTGACCACCACGCCGTTTGCCGTGTCGCCCTTCTTGTTGGTCACCGTCAGCGTGTACGTGAGCTGAGCTCCGACCTGGACTGGGTCCGGATTGTCGGTCTTCGTGATCGCAAGGTCGATCAGCGGAGAACCGGAGGGCGGCGGCGGAGGCGGAGCGGCGATGTCGTCGTTCGTGACGGTGCACGTCTTGGTTTGACCGACCGCCATGGATCCGGAGCAGTCGGGCGAGAACGAGAGGGTGTAGCCCGCGTGTGCGCCTTCAGTCACGCTGTAGGCACCCGCCTTCAGCGTCACCTCGACGCCGCTCTCGCTGCCGGGGAAGGAGGCGGGACTCGGGCTCTGTCCGGCGACGGTGAGGGTGAAGCCGCTCGCGGTCGCCGTCCCGCCGTTGTCGTTGATCACGTGCTTCTTGACGAGAAGATGCGCGGCCTGATCGTCGTTCGTGACCGTGCAGGTCTTCTCCTCGCCGATCCCGATCGTGCCCTCGCAGTCGGCGGAGAAGGAGACGGAGTAACCGGCATGGTCGCCCTCGGTGACGTCGTAGTCGCCCGCATTGATCGTCACGCTCACGCCGCCCTCGTCACCCGTGAACGAGGCAGGACTCGGACTCTCGCCGCTCACGTTGAGCGTGAAGTCGGAGGCGATGCTCGTGCCACCGTTGTCGTTGATCACGTGCTTCTTGACCAGGAGATGCGCGGCCTGATCGTTATTGGTGACCGTGCAGGTCTTGCTCTCGCCTGGACCGAGCGTCACGTTGCCGCTCGAATTGCAATCGCCCGAGAAGCTAGCCGTGTAGCCGCTCGGCCCGCCGGACTCGCTCACGACGAGGTTGCCGGCGTCCACTGTCTTCGTGGTGCCTGGAGACTCGGCCCCGGGGAACGGGCTGCCGGCAACGTCGCTGCCGCCGCTCTGGACGTGCATCGACCAGTCGTTGGCGTCCGCGGTGCCGCCGTTGTCGTTCACGACGTGCTTGATCACCGTCAGCGAAGGCGCGATGTCGTTGTTGGTGATGGTGCAGACCTTGCTGTCTCCGGGGCCAAGGGTGACGTTGCCGCTCGAGTCGCAATCACCCGAGAAGGTCGCCGCATACCCGCTTGGACCGCCGGACTCGCTGACGACGTACGAGGCCGCGCTCAGCGTCTTCGTCGTGCCGGCCTCGGAGCCCGCGAACGGACTGCCGCTGACATCACTGCCGCCGCTCTTGACGTGCATCGACCAGTCGTTGGCGTCCGCGGTGCCGCCGTTGTCGTTCACGACGTGCTTGATCACGGTCAGCCCAGGGGCGACGTCGTTGTTGGTGATCGTGCAGGTCTTGGTCTGACCCGGGCCCAGCGTGACGTTGCCGCTGGAGTCGCAGTCTCCCGAGAAGCTCGCCACATAACCACTCGGGCCGTCGGATTCGCTGACGGCGTACGAGCCGGAGCTGAGCGTCTTCGTCGTGCCCGGCGATTCCGCACCGGAGAAGGGGCTACCGGTGACGTCGCTGGCGCCGCTCTTGACGTGCATCGACCACTGTGACGCCGTCGCCGAGCCGCCGTTGTCGTTCACCACGTGCTTGATCACCGTCAGCGTCGGGGCGACGTCATTGTTGGTGATCGTGCAGGTCTTGCTCTGACCCGGCCCGAGCGTGACGTTGCCGCCCGAATCACAGTCGCCGCCGATCGTCGCGGCATAACCGCTCGGCCCGCCGGACTCGCTCACCACGAGCGAACCGGCATTCACCGTCTTCGTGGTCCCCGGCGACTCCGCACCGGGGAACGGGCTGCCGCTCACGTCGCTGCCGCTGCGCTTGATGTGCATCGACCACTGCGACGCGGTCGCCGAACCGCCGTCGTCGTTCACGACGTGCTTGATCACCGTCAACGTCGGGGCGACATCGTTGTTCGTGATCGTGCACGTCTTGCTCTCTCCCGGGCCGAGAGTGACGTTGCCGCTCGAGTCGCAATCACCCGAGAAGCTCGCGACATAGCCGGTCGGGCCGTCTGACTCACTGACCACGTAGGCACCTGCGCTCAGCGTCTTCGCCGTGCCGGCCTCGGAGCCCGCGAACGGACTGCCGCTGACGTCACTGCCGCCGCTCTTGACGTGCATCGACCACTGCGACGCCGTCGCCGAGCCGCCGTTGTCGTTCACCACGTGCTTGATCACCGTCAGTCCCGGAGCGATGTCGTTGTTCGTGATCGTGCAGGTCTTGTTCTGACCCGGGCTGAGCGTGACAGCGCCTGAGCCGCTGCAGTCGCCCGAGATCGTCGCGGCGTAACCGCTCGGACCACCCGATTCGCTCACCACGTACGAGCCCGAGCTGAGGGTCTTCGTCGTGCCAGGAGACTCGGCGCCAGGGAAGGGACTGCCGCTGACGTCGCTGCCACCGCTCTTGACGTGCATCGACCACTGCGACGCCGTCGCCGAGCCGCCGTTGTCGTTGACCACGTGCTTGATCACCGTCAGCGTGGGCGCGACGTCGTTGTTGGTGATCGTGCAGGTCTTGCTCTGACCCGGCCCGAGCACCACGTTCCCGCTCGAGTCGCAGTCGCCGCCGATCGTCGCGGCATAACCGCTCGGACCACCCGATTCGCTGATCACGTACGCGCCCGAGCTGAGGGTCTTCGTCGTGCCCGGAGACTCCGCTCCCGGGAAGGGACTGCCGCTGACGTCGCTGCCGCCGCTCTGGACGTGCATCGACCAACTCGACGCGACGGCGCTGCCGCCGTTGTCGTTGACCACGTGCTTGATCACCGTCAGCGTCGGGGCGACGTCGTTGTTCGTGATCGTGCAGGTCTTGCTCTCGCCGAGCGCAAGGGTGACGGCACCTGATGCGTTGCAGTCGCCCGAGATCCCGGTCTGCGAATACCCGCTCGGGCCGTCCGACTCGCTGACGACGTACGAGCCGACGCTGAGCGTCCTGGTGGTACCGGGCGACTCCGCTCCCGCGAACGGACTCCCGCTCACGTCGCTGCCGCCGCTCTTGATGTGCATCGACCACTGCGATGCCGTCGCCGAGGCGCCGTTGTCGTTCACCACGTGCTTGATCACCGTCAGCGTCGGGCCGACGTCGTTGTTCGTGATCGTGCACGTCTTCGTGTCGCCCAGGGCGAGGGAGACGTTGCCGCTCGAATCGCATGCGCCCGAGAACGTGGCGGCATAGCCGGCGGGACCGCCACTCTCGCTGACGTTGTACGACCCGGCTGCCAGCGTCAGCGTCGTTCCGGGTGACTCGGCCCCGTTGAAGGGGCTGCCGGTGACCTCGCTACCGCCGCTCTGGACGTGCATCGACCACTGCGAGGCCGTCGCCGAGCCGCCGTTGTCGTTCACCACGTGCTTGATCACCGTTAGCGTCGGCTGCCGCGCGTTGCTGAACGTACAAGTCACGGTCTCACCGGGACCGACCGCGATGGCGTTCGCGGGGCTGCCGTCGCTGCAGGTTGCCCCGGTCTGCGCCCAGCCGGCCGGCACCGTCTCGGAGGTGCTGTAGGTCCCCGGCTTGACCTGGCCGCTCGAGTGCGGGGCCGCGGCGTCGGTCAGGCTGAAGGAGTCGCTGAAGCTGTTCGGGCCGGTGGTCGAGAACGCGAAGCTCTGCGGGCTGCCGGACGGATTCGTGACCTTGTCGGTGATGATCTCCGCGCAAAGATTGAACGAGCCCGAGGCGAAGTCCTTCAGGACCGCGTTCAGCGAATCCGAGGAACGTGTCTCCGCGAGGAAGCTGTGGACGCACGGAAGGTTGTCGTTCCCGCCGAAGAGCATGGTCAGGTCGACGCCACCTTCGAAGAACGCACCGGCGGGGAACGTGCCTTCGGTACCGGCCTTCGGAGAGTACGACCAGGGCGCGGCGGCGTCGCCGGAGTTGACGATCGCGCAGGCACTGTCGTCGGGCGTGCAGCCGGCGGCGGTTGTGAGCTGCGTCAGCCCGCCGCTCGCCCATTTATAGACGCTGATCACCGGAGTCGCGCCGCCCTGCGTGAACTCGCTGACGACGAAGAGATCGCCGTCGGCGTGCGGGGCGCTGAACGTTCCGTCACCGTTGGGAGTGATGCCGTTCTTCGTGAACCAGAAGCCGAGGTTCGAGTCGCCGCTCGTGGCGTAGCGGTCGGCGCCGAAGTAAACGATGAGATGGCCGTTTGCGTCCGTGTAGCCCGCTGCGTACGCGTGCTCGAGATCGTCCTTGTCGGGCGGACTGCCGGTCGTCCACTGCCAGTTGGGGATGTCTAGATCGTCTTTGCTGCCTCCGCCGGTGAAGATGTTGTCGCCCGAGTCGTTGAACGGGTCGGAAACAAACACCTTCGAGATCTGGTTCGGCGTGCCGCCGTTCACGGCGGTGCTCCAGTCGGCGCCTGCGCTCACCTCGTCGATCGCGTTGCCGTCGAGCTCGAAGAGGCCGTTGCTGTGCACGGCCAGCGCGCTCGGAATCGCGATGGTGAATCCCACGACCAGCAGCAATGTGACTAGACGCGCGACGTGCGCGCGCGGTCGCAAGTGACGTTCCTCAGTTCCCCTCTTACGCATTTGCCCTCGCCCTCGAGTCGATTGAGAACCTGCAGCACCTGAAGGGGGCTGCTCTCCCTTCCCTTCTCATAGGCCGGGAGCGACTGCGAGAGGACTGGCGGGAGGGCTAGTTTGTCTAGTCCTTCGGCGAACGTCGCCGATGACGAAAACGTCGCGACGTATCCCTCGATCGAGGGACGGGAGACAACCGAAGGCCGTCCGATGAACCAGCGACGGTTCTAGAGTCACCGATCCCCAGTTCGGAGGACACCCTGGCCAGGTTTCGCCTGCGAGCGCTAGCCGCGCCGCTCGTCATCGGCTCAGTCGCTTTCGCCGCGCCGTCGTGGGCGAGCGCCGCCTGCGGTTCCAGCGGCTACGCCTATGCAGGAGTCGGGGCGAGCCGCCCCGCATACGGCGTCGCAACCTGGCTGCAGACCGTGTCGAGTCCCCAGGTCCTGAGCGGACACGTCGCAGGCTGGATCGGGGTCGGGGGTCCCGGGGCCGGGCCGAACGGGACGGACGAGTGGATCCAGGTCGGCTTCAGCGCCTTCCCGGGGAGCAGCTTCAGCAGCCTGTACTACGAGGTCGCGCAGCCGAACAGGGCGCCGCGCTACTTCGAGGTCGCGTCGGGCCTCCCGCCCGGGACGACCCGCAAGGTCGCGGTTGCGGAGGTCGCGGGGAGGCACAGCTGGTGGCGCGTCTGGGTCGATGACCACGCCGTCGGCGATGCCGTCTACCTTCCCGGGAGTCACGGTGCGTGGCGCCCGCTCGCGACGACGGAGACGTGGGGCGCCGGCTCCAACGTCTGCAACCAGTTCCGTTACAAGTTCAGCTCGGTCGCCGTCGCGACGCGCGCGGGCGGAGGCTGGCAGCGCCTGGCAAGGCACTACACCTTCCAGAACCATGGTTACCGGATCAAGCGGCTCGGCTCGGCGACCTTCCTCGCCGGAATGCTCTAAGAGCTAGCCCGCGACGATCGCGATCGGCGTGCCCACCGGCGCCAGCCGCCTGAGCGCGAGCGCCGTTGCGTTCGACACGCGAACGCAGCCGTGGGACACCGCCCGGCCGAGGAGCCACGGCTTACTGGTGCCGTGGATGCCGACGACACCGCCGCCCGGCCACTCCGTCAACCGCGAATACGCGCTCGTCTCGAGCGCGAAGACACCCAGGAAGGAATCGTCGGGAACGAAGCGGGCCGTGACGTAGAACTCGCCCAGCGGCGTCTCTCGCCCCGGCGCGCCAACTGCGACCTTCGCGTGCAACAACCGGCGCTCTCCCTGGTACACCTCGATCGAGCGCTGACCCCGATGCACGACGATTCGATTCTTGGTCGGCTTGAGCGAGACGCTGCCGGCGGGGATCCAGCCGAGCTTCCCGTTCGGACGCATCGGCACACTGATCTTGAACCAGGTCTTCCCGTCGGCCGCCGTCGCCTGACCGAGAGCCTGCACGATCTGAAGCCGATAGTCGCGGCGGAACTGATGGAGGACGCGGACGACGCGCGCCTTGCGGTCGGGAGCAGTCCGCGCGGCCACCTGCGTCACGAGCAGCTCGCCGGCCGCGGGATAGCTCGTCGGCGGCGCGGGCGCGGCACTCGAGACGACGGGCGACATTAGAGGCACTGCGACGAGCAGCAGCGCGACACCGGTGGTAAGACGGGGTCGAGTCATCGTCTCTCAATATAGAACGACGTTTTCGAGCCGGTGTCTTCGGCTCAAGGACCTGGCTCCCTGCTACGGAAGGCGCGGTGACCAGGCGGCCGACAGCAGACCCGCCGCGAGCAACAACGCCGCCGCTCCCACCAGGAAGCCGTAGGTGATCTCGCTTTCGCCCGGCCTGCGGCCCAGCCGCGAGCCGAGCTTCGTGTAGGCAGCCCGTAGAGACTCCGCACTGCGCGCGGCGAAGAACTGGCCGCCGGTCCTGTTCGCTATCGCGTGCAACGTGTCGGGGTCCGGAGGAACCGGCACGGTCCGGCCGTTCCCAAACGGGTTCGGAGTTCCTTGCGGCGGACGCCCGCCGAAGCCGAACTGAAGCGTGCCGTTCGGCGTGCCGAGGGCGATGGTGTAAACGGGGATGCCGGCCGCCCTCGCGCGATCGGCGCCGTCCAGCGGTTGGAGCTCGCCACGTGTCTGCGCTCCGTCGGAAAGGAAGAGGATCGAGACCAGGCCGCGTGCCTGCGTCGGCGGCGGGGCCGCCCTGACAGACGCGAGGTTCCCGTTCTCGTCCTTCACAGCTTGCTGCCCGAGCTTCACGGCAGCGGCGAGCGCGTCGCCGATCGCCGTTCCGCCGAAGCTCGGGTACCACTGGATCGTGTCCAGCGCCTCCCGAACGAGTCGGCGGTCCGTCGTCGGCGGCACCGCGACCGCCGGTTCACCTGCGAAGGCGATCAGCCCGACGCGCACGCGCTTCGGAACCCGTTTCAGGAAGACGCGGACCGCTGCCGTCGCAGCGCCGATGCGCGACGGCTTGACGTCCTTCGCCTCCATCGAGCGGGACACGTCGACGACGAGGATCACCGTCGCGCGGTCCTTCGGCACGAACGTCGCCCGCTGCGGACGGGCTACCCCCAAGCAGAGCGCGGCGAGCGCGAGGAGGAAGAGCCCGAACGGAACGTACTGTCGCCAGAGACGTCCGCCCAGCACGCCCTCGAGGACGTCGAGGTTGGTGAAGCTGATCGCGTAGCGCATCCGCCGGCGCCCTGCGAGGAGGTAAAGCGCGATCGCAGCGGGCACAACGAGCAGCGTCAGTAGTAGGAGCGGCTGGTCGAAGCTCACGACGCCCCTCCACAGACGGCCCCGACCTGGACGACCGCGCGGATCTCGCGCACAACGGCGCCGGAACGAACGAGCACCTCGACGCGGCCGTTGCGCACCCTACGCGTCGCGGCGACGCTCTGAACGACGACCGCGGTCGGCGCGGCCGCCGTGTAGAAGCCGACCGCATGCCAGCCGGAGATGAGCCGCTCACCGGCCGCGCAGGCCGCGACGGCGCGCGTATTCCCGGGCCGGAGCGTCACCGTCCGCACCCGCCGCACGGTCGGCTGGCCAGGTGGGAACGCCGCAGCGAGCCTCAAAGGCACCGGCCCGGCGCCGCCACCGGCGGCAGGCAGGCAGCCGAGGTGTGGACGAAAAGTCGGGGCCCGTGCTGAACCGCCGACGTACATCGCCCCGAAGAGCGCGGAGCGCGAGGTCGTCACGCCGGGGCCCACCGGGCTTCCGAGCATCCCAAGGAATGCCAGGTCGATCGCGCGATCGCTCAACTCTGCGTCCAGGCCTCCGACCACGAACCCGCGCGGGCACGAGAGCTGGTACTCGACACGCGGTCGCGGCGTCGCCTGCGCAGCCGGGACGACGACCCACGGCCCTGCAACCCGAACGCAGACGGGCAGGCCCCGACACTCGCTCGTCGCCGCGGCGGGCTGTGCGCCGAGCACGAGCATCGCGCCTACCGTCACCAATAGGAGGACGAACCGCGTCACGGGACCCTCCGGAACCACAGCGCCGACAGCGCGCCGCCGAAGAGCAGCAGCGCGGCCGAGCCGCCGGCGAAAAGATCGGTGATCTCCCTCGACTCGCGGCGGTGACCGAGGCGAGAGCCGAGGCTCTCGTAGATCCCGCGCAGGCGCTCGTCGTTCCTCGCCGTGAAGAACTGACCGCCACTCACGCGCGCGACCTGGCGCAGGGTCTCGGGGCTCGGCGGCACGCGAATCTGCGCCTGAAACCCGCCCGCGAGCTGGACGGTCACGACGCCGTTTTCCGTGCCGACCACGACGGTGTAGACCGGAATGTGGGTCGCCTTGGCTCTCAGCGCAGCTTCGGTTGGTGTCGTGCGCCCGCTCATCTGCGCACCGTCGGAGATCAGGAGAATCGCAGCGGGCGGAACGGTGCCGTCGCTCGCGCGCTGACGGCGCACAATTCGCGTGCCGAGCGCCACGGCGTCACCCAGTGAGGTCCCCTCACCCGGGCGAAGGGAGGCGAGCGCCTGGCGGGCGAGCGCGCGGTCTTCCGTCGGGGGCACGGCCACAAACGCGCGACCCGAGAACCCCACGACGCCGACGCGGAACTTCTTCGGCAGCTGTTCGAGAAAAGCGCGCGCGGCGTTGCGCGCCGCCATCAGCCGTGACGGTCGGACGTCCTTCGACCGCATCGAGAGCGAGACGTCGATCGCGAGGATCACGGTCGCCTCCTCCCGTTGGACGCTCACTTTCGCATGTGGCCGCGCGACGCCGACGACCATCGCGGACAACGCAACGAGCAGAACAGCCAGCGGCAGATGGCGCCGCCAGCCCGGCGCCGACTCGACGAGATTCGGCAGCAACGCAGGTGTCGTGAAGCGGGCGACGTCCTCGCTGCGATGCCGTTCGCGGCGGACGTAGAGCACGGCAAGCGCGGGCACGACGACGAGGCCGAGCAGCGCCAGAGGCCACTGAAAGCTCATCGACGTGGCCCTCGCCGAAGAAAGACGGCCAGCGAGCGCAGCCAGTCGCCTGAGGTCGTGAGGACCACGTGCCGCGCGCCGGCGGACGCGAGCAGGCGGGCGAGCTCGACCCGCTCCGCAGCGGCCGCGGCGGCAAAGCGACTGCGCAGGCGTGCGCTCCGTGTGTCCACGCGCACCTGCTTTCCGCTCTCGGGGTCGACGAGCCAGAGGGCACCGGCGTTCGGGAGCTCCTGCTCGCGCGGATCGCGGATCTCGACGGCGACGATCTCGTGCCGCCCCGCGAGCGCGATCAAGGCGCGCCGCCAGTCGAGCGGGCCACGGAAGTCGCTGACGACTACGACAACCGCGCGCTGCCGTGCAAGTGTGGCGGCGCGCTCCAGAGCATCCCCAACCAACGTCGTCCCGATCCGGCCGTCTCCGCCAGGGTCCTCGCGCAGTGCCGCCAGAAGGCCGATCAATCCGAGCCGCCCCTGTCGCGGCGGAACGGTGCGCGGTCGCGCGTCTCCGAAGGTGACGAGGCCGAGCCGGTTGCCGCGCCGCGTCGCCACGTGACCGACCGCGATCGCCACGCCCTCGGCGACGTCCGCCTTTCGCCGGTCGGCGGTGCCGAACTGCATCGAGGGGGAGGTGTCCAGGACGAGCCACGTCACGAGCACGCGTTCCGCGAGCTGAACGCGTACGTGCGGCTCGTTCGTTCGGGCGGTCACGTTCCAGTCGATGCGTCGCACGTCGTCGCCGGGAACGTAGGGCCGCACCTGTGCGAGCTCCGTCCCCTCGCCGTGGAGCGTGGAGCGGTAATCGCCGGCCAGGAGCCCTTCGATCCTGCGCCCGATGCTGACGTCCAGCGCGCGCAGCAGGGCGTCGGGCAGCGGCCCAGGCCCCGGACGCTCGGGCGTCGCCGCGGCCCGAAGCGCGCGCAGTGGACTCACGCGGCGGTGGACGAAGGAGCTAGATCGGTCCTGGGAACCGGAACGGCAGCGATGACGGTGTCGAGAAGCGTGTCCGCGGAGACCTCCTCGGCCAGCGCCTGATACGTGAGGACGAGTCGGTGACGCAGCGCGTCCTTGGCGAGCGCGTGGAGATCCTCGGCAAGCACGTAGTCCCGCCCACGGACGAGCGCCAGTGCGCGGGATGCCTGCACGAGGCTGATCGGCCCGCGCGGGCTCGCACCGAAGGCGATGTAGTCCTGCACGTCTGCGACGCCGTGCGCCGCGGGAGCCCGTGTCGCTGCCGCGACCGCCACCGAGTAGCTGATCAGCGCCGGGTCGACGTAGACGTCGAAGACGGCCCGCTGGAGGGCGCGGAGCTCGTCGAGCGAGAGCGCCTGCCGAAGATCCGGTGGCGGCACGAGCTGGCGCTGGACGATCGTCAGCTCCTCGTCGTGCTCGGGGTAGTCGATCACGACCTTCAACATGAAGCGGTCGACCTGCGCCTCCGGCAGCGGATAGGTGCCCTCGGACTCGATCGGGTTCTGGGTCGCCATCACGAGGAACGGGTCCGGCACGGGATAGCTGGTGTGGCCGATCGTCACCTGGCGCTCCTGCATCACCTCGAGCAACGCGGATTGGACCTTCGCCGGGGCGCGGTTGATCTCGTCCGCAAGCAGGAAGTTGCAGAAGACGGGTCCGAGCTCCGTGTCGAAGGCCCCTTCACCGGGGCGGTAGATCCGCGTCCCGACGAGATCCGAGGGCACGAGGTCGGGCGTGAACTGGACGCGCGAGAAGGTCCCGCCGAGCACGCCCGCGGTCGTCTTGATCGTCAGGGTCTTCGCCAGCCCGGGGACGCCCTCGATCAAAAGATGCCCCTGCGCGAGGAGGCAGACGAGGACCCGCTCGAGCATCGCGTCCTGCCCCGCGATCACCCGCCTGATCTCGAAGAGCGCCTGCTCGAGGCGCTCGTTGGCCTCGGGCGGCGAGGGGACGGACAGGTCGGTGCTCGTCTCGTTCACGTCGGCTCCCTCGGTCGCGAGTACAGAGTCATATACGACAGCACGCCTCTCTAAGTTTCTCCTGAGAGCCAGGGTACGAGATGCTTGGCCCATGCCGAAGGTCGGAGAGACCGCACGCCGCCGCCGGCAGGTGACCGAGCGGGACATCGAGCTCTTCACGGAGCTAACGGGGGATCGGAACCCGCTCCACTACGACGAGGAGTTGGCGCGGCGCTCCCGCTTCGGTGGCCTGATCGTCCAGGGAGGCGTCACCTCCGGCCTCCTCAATGCGGTCGTTGCCGAGGATCTCCCCGGGCCCGGCAGCGTCTTTCTTCACGTCGACTGGAGCTTCAAGGCGCCCGTCCGGCCGGGCGACGAGATCACGGCGGAGGTCGAGGTGCTCGAGGCCCGGGACGACAAGCCGATCACGCGCCTCCGGACGACGATCACGAACGGGGACGGCACGGTCGTCCTCGACGGGACCGCCCTTGTCTGGACAGAGCCGCTCGAAACCGCGTAGCCTGTCTCCATGCCTAAATTCCTGGTGGAGCGCCGGTTTCACGTCGGCGAGAACGAGATGCCCGAGGTGAGCCGCAGGTCGAAGCGGACGATCATCGAGCAATTCCCGGAGATCACGTGGGAGCACAGCCACGTCGTCGTTGACGACGCCGGGGGCGTGAAGACCTACTGCGTGTACGACGCGCCGACCGAGGACGTCGTGCGGCGCCACGGCGTCGTTCTCGGGCTTCACGACATCGAGGGGATCTACGAGATCGCCGGCGACGTCACTCCGGACGACTTCCCGCTCGACTAGCCGGATTCGGACGTCGGGGCGGCTCTCCGCCCGAGCATCTCGGCATCCATCATGTGGGCGATGGCGGCGTAGGCGACCGCTGCCCTCCGCGTGATGTCGCGACGCAACGCTGCGTCGCTCTCGGGAACGAGCGGGAGCGCTTCGCCGTAGAGTCGCCACGCCTCGTCCTTGGCCCAGCCTCGATTCGCCTGCTCGGCGCCGGAGAGGAAGTACCCGACGGCGCGTTTCGGCTCGCCCGCCTCGCGCCAATGGTGCCCGAGGGCGGGTGCAACGTCCCCGACCTCGCCGACGGCCTGCTCGAGAAAGCGGGCCACGGCCCCGTGTCGCTCCCGCCGCTGCGCGCGCGGCAGGGTCGCATATGCAACCTCACGGATCAGCTGATGCTTGAACGTGAACTGCTGCTGACCCTGTAGCCGCGAGACAGGGTCGCGCCTGATGAAGTCGCGGCCTTCGAGAGAATCGAGCACCTCGAGCCGCGCTTCCTGGTTCTCCGCCATCATCGCGAGCGCACCGCTCCAGAACACCTTTCCCACGACCGACGCGTCGAGCAGCGCGTCGCGCTCGGCCGGAGGCAACGCGTCGAGACGCGCCGCGACGATGCTCCGAATTCCCGTCGGGAGCTGCCCCGCCGTTGAGCGGTGCTCGGCCACGGAGGCTGCGAGCTCCTCGATGAAGAGCGGATTTCCCTCCCCCCTCGAGACGAGGTCGGGAGCGGATCGAGCATCGGCGCCCGCCGCCGCCAGCAGCCGCGCGGCGAGCTCTTCGGAATGCTCCTGCACGAGCGGCTCGAGCGGCAGCGCCGTGTACGCCGGTAGTCCGCCGCCCCATGTCGGTTCCTCCTTGAGCAGCTCCGGCCGGGCGAGCGTTAGCAACATGAGAGGCACGTCGTGGATGCGAGACCCGAGGGTCTCGAGCAGGTCGCGCATGCTCGAGGCCGCCAGGTGGATGTCCTCGAAGACGAGGACGGTGGGTCGCTCGTTCGCCAGCGCCTCGACGAGTCGCCGCGCGGAGAAGAACAGCGTCTGACGCTCGTCCACGCCGCCCTCTCTGCCGACGCCGATCAGCATCGCGATGTGTGACGTGATTTCGCGAGCCTCACCGTCCAGCAAGGCGGCGACTGCACGCTCGAGCTTCTCGAACGCAACGTCGACGGAATCGGTGTCGAACATCCCTGCGATCTGTTTCACCTGCGCGGCGAACGCGCCGTAGGGAATCACCTCTCCGTAGGGGAGGGAGCGCCCCCGGATCACGCGCGTGCCGCGGGCGCGCGCGGACTCGGTGAACTCGAGCATGAGCCGCGTCTTGCCGATGCCCCCCGGGCCGAAGACGGTGACGAAATGGGGACGGCGCTTCGAGACGGCGCGTTCCCAGAGTCCTTCGAGGACAGCCAGCTCCGACGCTCGCCCCAGCATCGGCACGCGCGCGGCGACGCGCTCGCCCGGCGCGGAGGACGCGCCGAGCGCCCGCCAGACCGCAACCGGCGCCTGCTTCCCCTTGGCCACGACGGGATCGGCTTCCTCGTACTCGATCACCGAACGCGTCGCCCGGTACGTCTCGTCGCCGACGAGGATGCCGTTCGTGGGCGCGGCCGCCTGCAGTCGCGCGGCGGTGTTGACGACGTCACCGGCAACCATGCCTTCCCCCTCGCTCGTCCGCGCTGCGAGGGAGACGAGCGCCTCCCCGGTGTTGACCGCGATCCGCACCTGGAGATCGAGCTCTCGATCGGCGGCGTTCATCTCCTCCACTGCACGGCAAATCGCCAGCGCGGCGCGGACCGCGCGCTCGGGATCGTCACCGTGTGCAATCGGCGCGCCGAACACGGCCATCACGGCGTCGCCGATGAACTTCTCCACCGTCCCGCCGAACGCCTCGAGCTCACGGCGGAGCCGCGCGAAGTACGGCGTCAGGATCGCGCGAACGTCCTCCGGATCCAGACGCTCCGCACGGGCCGTGAAGCCGACCAGGTCGACGAAGAGCACGGTCACGACCTTGCGTTCCTCGGCCAGGCCGCGCGCCTGCGCCGTAAGCGGCTCGGCGCACGCGAGGCAGAAACGCGCGATCGGCGGGTTCTCCTGCCCGCAGCTGGGACAGATGGTCATGCCTTAAGCGTACGGTGAGGGCCGCGGGGCTTCTACTCCGGTCGCGCTCGCCGCTGACGCCGGAACAACAGGAGTCCCGCAATCAGAGCCACTCCGGCAACGGCGGCCGCCGCAATCGTGATGCGGTCCCTCGCGTTCGACCCTCCACTCTTCGACACCACGATCGTGTGGCCGCCCGCCAGAGCGAGGCGGCGGATCGCGACTGTCGCAGCTTGCGCCTGCTTCGTCACGTCGCGTCCCGGCCCGGCTAGGCCTTTCAGGGCGCGACTGAATCGCGGTGCCGGTTTGCCGTTGACCGCGTAGCCGAGGCCGTTCGGCATCACGACGAGCACGCGTGCAGACAGGTCCGCCGCAAGGAATTCCGCACATCGCTGGGGGTCCCCATAGAGGCCGAAGCGAGGGCCAAGATCGGCGGGCTCTGCGATGACGGCGGCCTTGATCTGGAACCCAGCCCTATCCGCGTCGCGCACCACCGCGTAGAGGCGTCGCGTGGCTGCCGAGTCGACACTTGCTTGGAACGGCAGGAAGACGCCCTGCGCGATCAAAACCTCGCTGACGGGATCTCCGTGGGCACGCGCTCCTGGAAGCAGCGAGAGAAAAGACCAACCCACGACAAGGATCAAGACGCCTCGAGGCAAGTCGATCATCTTCATCGTATTGAATGAGCTCGTGGCGAGCGATGCTCCGCCAAGCCTGCCGATCAGGCGCAACACGGTCCTCCTCGCCGCCACGATGGCAGTCAACTCCGCGGTCCTCCAGCTCGTCGCGGCCGTCTCGTCCTTGACGTTCGTGCTCGTGACGGGAGTCCGAGGTCTGCTCGGTCTCGGTCCCGCGATCTTCCTCACCGCTTCCGGCCTCACTGCGGTGCCCGCCGGCCGGCTGATGGATCGCTGGGGCCGCACGCCCGTGATGACGATCGGCTTCGCAGCCGGCGCCGCGGGGTGCGCGTTGACGGCGCTCGCCACGCGTGTCGATTCCGCGATCGCCCTGATCGCCGGCTTCGGACTCGTGGGCGCATCGGGCGCGATCGCCCTCCTCATCCGGACCGCTGCCGGTGACATGTATCTCCCTGCGCGGCGCGCACGCGGAATCTCCTACGTCCTCTTCGGTTCGGTGTTCGGCGCGATCCTCGGGCCGACGATCTTCGGCCCGCTGTTCGCAGGAAAGGACGTCGAGGCCGACTCGCTCACGGTCCCGTGGCTGGCGGCCGGAGGCATCGCGCTCGTTGCGCTCGTGCTCGTCCAGTTCGTTCGTCCGGATCCAAAGCGGATTGCAGAGCTGATTGGCAGTCGTGAAGAGGCGCCGCCCGTCGCGGCGGCGCCGCTCTCCGAGATCGTTCGGAGGCCCGGCGTGATCCCCTCGATGCTCGCCGCGCTCGCGAGCTTCGGCGTGATGGTGTCCGTGATGAACCTCTCCGGATACGTCGTGGTCGAGCACCACCATCACAGCCAGGACTCGGTCTTCCCGATCATCGGGGCACACGTCTTCGGCATGTACGCGCTCGTCCTCGTGATCGGCGCACTCATCGACCGCATCGGCAGAACGCCCGCGCTCGAGATCGGTCTCGTGGTGATGGCGCTCTCGACGATCGGGTTGCTCTGGGTCGAAAGCGTTTTCGCGACCGCGGTGCTCCTGCTCGGTCTCGGAATCGGCTGGAACATCTCCTTCGTGGCTGCGACCGCCCAGCTCGCAGACCGGACCAGTCCCGCCGAGCGCGGCAAGCTGCTCGGCTTCAACGACTTGCTCGCCGCCTTCCTCGGCGCAGGCCTCGCGCTGCTCGGCGGCTACGCACTCGATGCGATCGGCGTCGCTGCGCTGGCGATCGGGGCGACGGTGATCGTCGTCGCGCCGATCGTCCTCATCGCGCGCCCGCGCGGAGCGGCGGTACGCGAAGCTGCGTGACGGTGCTGGTCCTAAAAGCAGGGGTCAGACCCTCACCTTTTGGGGCTGTACGAAGTGGCGCTGGAGATGGTGCCGAATGTGTCGCTCGTGACGAATCAGTCAACCGCGAAAGTCGATCTCTATGCTCCTGCCGATGACTCCGAGCAGGCGGACGATGGTCGGAGTCGGCACGCTGATCGCACTCTCGTCCTGTGCCGGAGCGTCCAGCGCGACGCCGGCGCAGCCGGCGTACCGCCACTACCACTCACGCCCGGATCTCAAGCCGCCACCGGTCGAGATCCTGACCCGCACGCGTCGGACCACGCCGGGCTACATCTTCATCGCCCCCAAGAAGAAGGTGGCGCAGACCGGCCCCCTGATTGTCGACAACTACGGCAACGCCACCTGGTTCCTTCCGGTCGAGACCCGCGGCGTCACGGACTTCCGCGTCCAGCGCTATCAGGGTCGACCGGTACTGACCTGGTGGCGCAGCCGGTCGGAGGACGGGGACGACGTCGGGCGGTACTCCATCTACGACTCGTCCTATCGCCTCGTCAAGCACGTGCGACCCGGCAACGAGCTCACGGGCGACATGCACGAGTTCGTGATCACCTCGCGCAGCACCGCGCTGATGACGCTCTCCCACCGCGTCTCGGTGAAGGGCAGATCGGTCCTCGAAGGAGCGCTCCAGGAGCTTGATCTCAGGACGGGCCGCGTGGTGTTCGAATGGCACAGCATCGACCACGTTCGCCTGGTCGAGTCGTACTACCGCCTCCCGGGCAACCCGGACCGGGTCTACGACTATTTCCACATCAACTCGATCGCGATCGACCACGACGGCAACCTGCTGGTCTCCGCGCGCAACACGCACACCGTCTACAAGATCAGCCGCCGGACCGGCGAGATTCTGTGGCGCCTCGGCGGGAGACGGAGTGACTTCGCGCTCGGACCCGGCGTCCGCTTCGCGTGGCAGCACGATGCGCGCCGCCAACCGAACGGGACGCTGACGCTCTTCGACAACGCCGCGGCGCCGAAGGCGCGCAGGCAGTCGCGCGGACTCGTCCTCAGGCTCGACGAAAAGCGGATGCGCGCGACACTCGTGCGCACCTTCGTGCACGACCCGCCGCTGGTCGCGGTCGACCAGGGCAACCTGCAGCGGCTCCCGAACGGCCACTACCTCGTCGGTTGGGGGCACCTCCCGTACTTCACGGAGTTCGGGCCGCGCGGAAAGAAAGTCTTCGACGGCCGCTTCGGCCACGTTGGCGTCGACTCCTACCGCGCGTACCGGTTCGCGTGGATCGGAAGGCCAAGATATCGACCATCGGTCGCTCTCGACGGCAGCGCCCTCTACGTCAGCTGGAACGGCGCAACGGAGGTCGCGCGCTGGCAGTTGCTCGGGGGGCGAAGGCGCAACGAGCTCGCGCCCGTTGTCACGGTGCGGAAGAGAAGCTTCGAGACCGAGATCCCTCTCCCGCCGGATGTGGACTACGTCGCAGTGCGTGCGCTCGATCGCAAGAGCTTGTCGATGGCACGGTCGGATACGCTCCGCCGCAGATGAGCGGCAGGCGCTCACTCTTGCTCGTCGCGCTCGTGCTTCTGCTGTCCGGCTGTGACGACGACAAAGCGAAGAAGGTAGCGGCGCCCAAGAAACCGTCTGGTCCGCCGCCGCCATCACAGCACTTCCGCTCGCGTCCCGATCTGAAGCCGCCGATTGTGAAGATCCGGACGCCGGCGCGCGGAACGGCGCCCGGCTACATCTTCCTCGGCCCGAAGATGGTCGTCGCCCAAGCGGGCCCGATGATCATGGACAACCGTGGTGAGGTGGTGTGGTTCCACCCCTTGAAGTACACGAAAGGGATCACGGACTTCCGCGTCCAGCAGTACCAGGGCAAGCCGGTGCTCACGTGGTGGCGTGGCCGGGTCTCGAACGTCGGTGTCGGGAACGGATGGTTTGCCATCTACGACGACAGTTACCGCACCGTCGCGGAAGTACGGCCGGGAAACGGCTTGGTCGGCGACGTGCACGAGTTCCTGATCACCAAGAGAAACACCGCGTTGATGAGCATCTATCACCGGCGCCGGGCCGACCTCACAGCCATCGGCGGCCCGAAGAATGGACTGCTCTGGGACGGCATCGTCCAAGAGCTCGACATCCCGAGCGGCCGCGTGGTGTTCGAGTGGCACAGCTACCCGCAAATCGGAATCAAGGAGTCCTACTCCGACCCGCCCAAGAAGCAGCTCGGGACGAAGCCTTTCCCCTACGACTACTTCCACCTGAACTCGATCGACGTCGAGCCGAACGGAAATCTGCTCGTGTCCGGGCGCAACACGCATGCGGTCTACGAGATCAACCGTAAGACCGGCAAGATCCTCTGGCGGCTCGGCGGCAAGAAGAGCGGCTTCAAGCTCGGGCCCGGAACGAGGTTCGCCTGGCAGCACGACGCTCGACGCCAGCCGGACGGGACGATCACGATCTTCGACAACGGCGCGGCACCACCCGTCGAGAAGTTCTCGCGCGTGCTCGTCCTAAGGGTCGACACGAAGACGAAGACGGCGACGCTCGTGCGCAGCTACCGCCACCCAAAGCGGCTGCTCGCGCCGTTCGAAGGCAATGCTCAGTTCCTTCCGAACGGACACATCCTCGTCGGCTGGGGCGCCTGGCCGTACGTCAGCGAGCTCGACTCCCGCGGGCGCGTCATCTTCGACGCGTACTTCGGGCAGGGAAAACGTCCGGGTCAGGACGCGGACACGTACCGGGCCTACCGCTTCAGCTGGCGCGGCCACCCGAGCGAGCCCCCGGCGATCGCGGTGGTGGGCGATACCGTCTACGTGAGCTGGAACGGAGCAACGGATGTCGCGCGCTGGCAGGTGCTCGTGGGCAAGGCGAACGACGACCTGGGGGTCGTCGCCTCCGCACCGAAGAAGGGATTCGAGACCGCGATTCCGTTCCAGCCGCATGGCGGCAAGTCCATCGCCGTTCAAGCGCTCAGCCGCGCCGGCGACGTACTCGGGGTCTCGCCCACTCTCGAGCTGAATGGCTGACGAACCCGAGCGACCGCGGTTCGTGCCGTGAGTGTGACTTCTCTTCTACAGCCGCGATGTAACTAGCTCGCCCGCAGGACGCGCAGGCGTGTCAGCTCGCGGTCCCGCTCTTCGAGGATGTCCTCCAGGCGGGAGACCTTCATGCGCAGCGTTTCGGCGGTCGTGAACAGCTCGATGAAGGCGCGCTGGCGTTCCTTCAGCAACGCCTCGATGCTGTTGAGCTTCGCCTCGGGATCCTCTCGGCTCTGTGTGGCAGGCCTCAGCCGCAGGAGGTGCGTCTGCGCGACAACCGGGGAGTCGAGATTGGCGACCTGCTCCGCCATCGCCCGGGCGAGCTCGCGCTCGGGATCCTGGGGCGGAGTCGACACGACGGGGTTCCGCTCCGGCGGCGGCAAAGGGTCCGGCACAGGAGGAAGATTCGCCACCTTCTCGGCCATGGCGCGGACGAGCTCGACGGGATCCGGCGAGGACCTCGGCGCCGGTGGCGGCTGCGCCGGTGGCGTCTGGATGTCGAGGACCTGCTCTGCGAGCGCCCGTGCGAGCGCGAGCCAGGACGACCGGCCCTGCTCGATCAGAATCTCGCCGAGGCGCCGCCCGCTGAGTCCTTGCTCCTCCAGCGCAGCCTGAAGGTCCGCCTCGGAGATCTCCCCCTTCTCGACCAGGATCTGACCAATCGGACGCCTCCGCATGAGGCCCTTATCGGCAGGAATCCGCTGCGACCAAAGACCTAGGCGCTGAGTCGGAACGGCGGGTACTCGTCGGTCACCAAGATGAAGGCGTATCCGACCACCCGGTTGGTCCAACGGAATACCCCGAGGACGAAGTCGAACAGGCCGCGAGGATAGCGCCCCGTGAACAGGATCGCGAACCACGCGACGATCACGGCCACCAGCGATGCGAGCCAGAGGAAGACAAGCAGGATGTAGTGAGGGATCGCCAGGAGCCACTTCACGAGCGGGAGCCAGCGGTTCAGCCCCTCTTTCGCGTCCGGATAGGGGAAGTCCAGCGCAACCCCTTGACGCTCGTCGGTGGAGGGATAGCGGTCGTCCATCAAGGCGAGATAAACGCCGATCCTGTTCGAGAACCGCAGCAGCTCGAGGTTCCAGTCGTACCACCAGCGCGGGTACTTCTGCCGGAAGAGGATCATCAGCAGCGGAGCCAGAAACAGGAGGCCGCCAGTCCCCGCGGCGACCGACCAGCCATGCCGACCGGCTTGATACGTGCTTTCGTGGCCACCGACTGTGCTCGCGACGATCACGATCGGGATCGCGACGATCAGCCTGAACGCAGTGGTCAGGCGGTTGAGGTCGCGATCTGGGTAGTCGACCGAGAACTGCACCGGATAGCCCTCGCCGCCTACGGGCTGCCTACTCGACTCCATTGCTCCGTAACCTCCCGTCGCTCGATGACCGCGGGCCGGGAAAGACGCCACGCGTCCGGCAGGAACGTAACTCGTCAAGAGATGAAATGCGGATGAACGCGTCGAGGCCCAGGCGCTCGATCAGACAGCCCGCCCCGCGGCGCCGTCCCTAACGGCGCTCTGAAGAGCGTCGTTAGCTCGTCAGCGACGCCGGAAACGGCGACGCGCGGGCTCCTCGACGATCGCGGCCGGCTCTGCCGTCTCCTCGTCGGGCTCGCCGACCTCCTCCGCCTCGGCGGCGACGGGCGTATCGAAGCCCTGCTCCCACGGATCCGCCGCATCGGCCGCCTCGTCCGCCGGCAAGACCCGTACGTGATGCGGCGGTTCAGGACCGGGCTCCGGTTCGTCGGTGGACCGTCGGCGCCACCAGCGTCGGCGTCCATCGGGCTCGGGTACCGGCTCCAGCTCGGCCGCAGGCGGCAGCTCCGGCTCCTCGGGCTCCTCGTCCTCCGTCGGGGGAACCTCCCGGTTCCCCCGAACCCCCTCCACTTGTCCGCGCTTCGCGCGGATAGGCCGCTTCGGGGCCGGCTCCGCATCAGGCTCGGAGTCTGGAATAGCTTCCCCAGCGTCGTCTTCCGGCTCGCGCGGCAGCGCGCCGATGATCGTCATCGCGTCCGAGGGTTCCTGCGCTTCCTCGAAAGCTGCCCAGCCGACCTGCTCCTCTGTGTCGTCCGCGCGTTGGGCCTCGACGACGGGATGCACCGGTGCGGGCTCGGCCGGTCGTGCGGACGTCAGCTGCTCACGTCCCGCCAGCCACTCGAGCACGCACACGATCCCGAACGCACCTGCCATCGCCAGCAGGATCGTCCACCACGAGAGTTTCGCCACCCCCAACCCAACGGCGACCGCCACTAGGAATCCGACCTCGCCGCCAATGCGCCAGACGGCGGCAGGAATCCCCTCGCGCGGCGCACGCAGCCCGTAGCCGTACGACGGAGGCGTCGTCCAGGACTGCTGCGTCCAGCCTGCCGTACGCAACGCACGTAGGTCGGCGCGCAGCGCGGCGGCATGGCGGTGGAACGAGTCGACGGCCTCCAGCGTTCGCAGCGCGGCGTCGAGCTGGGCCGCGTGCCGGTAGAACGAGTCGAAGGCGGCTTTGACGCTCTCCTGCTCATAGCCTTGCTCGGCGACGGGCAGGTCCTCGACGCGCGGGAGTGGCTCGCGCGCCGGGGTCTGGGGGGTGGGCCAGGCCTCTTGTTCCATCAAGAGAAGAGTATTGCGCTACCCGGCCGCTTCGGCACGTCTCAGGCCGCGGACGGCCCAGACCGCGAACCCGCCGATCAGGCCGACGACGATCGCGAACGCGGCAAGCGTCAGCTCCGGACCGCCGGAGATCAGGCCACGCCCGGCCTCGAGCAGCGCCGTCACCGGGTTGACCGAGGCGACGCCGTGGATCCAGCCCTCCAGCAGGTCGAGCGGAACGTACACGGGAGCGAAGAAGAGGATCAGAAACACCGGCATCTGCATCACCGGCGCGGCCTGCTGGGTACGCAGGCGCATCGCGACGCCCGTCGCCCACAGCGTCCCGGCCAGGTTCAGAAGGAGTGCCAACGCGTACAGGCCGAACAGGTCGACGCCGTTGCCGCCGATCTCCATGTGCGAGAGCAGCGCGACGACGGTCACGATCGCGGCCACGGTGATCCAGCGCACGAGCGCCGAGACCGCGTAGCCCAGCAGGATCCCGCTGCGATTCGGCGCGGCGAGCATGAGGCGCCGCATGAAACCGCTCTCGAAGTCCCGCGCGATCCCGAAGCCGGTGAAGACACCTGCGAACGCGGCGGACTGCAACAGGACGAAGACGAACTGGAACGCGGTGTAGCCGGACGGGAAGTCGAAGCCCGGAACCTGCTCGATGCGTGAGAGCCCGCCCACGAACGCCGTGAAGAAGAACAGCGGGAAGAGAACCGACGGCAGGAGGAACGACATCTGCGTGAAGAAGCTGTGGAGCACGCGCCACGAGACACCGCGTGCGACGGCAACGGCCTCTCTCATGTTCTCTCCAACCGGCTTATGAGCGCGTGCGCGGCGAGCGCGAAGCCGACCACGCTCATGCCTCCCGCGACGGCGAAGCCGAGACCGATCGTCTCCCAGTTCCAGCCGTCGATGACGAGCGCGCGGACCGCCTCAATCAGATACGAGACGGGATTGATCGTCGCGACCCAGCGGAACCAGTCGGTCTCGATCAGGTTGCGCGGAATGTTCATCGAGGACAGGAACAGGAAGACGAAGAACACGGGGAAGAGCCCCTGCACGGCCTCGGTCGAGCCCGTCCGCAGCGCCGCCCAGCTCCCGAAGGCAGCGAAGCCGAGCGCGATCACTGCCTCGAGCACGAGCAGCAACGCAGCACCGCCAATGCCGGTCTCGAGCCTGACGCCGAACGCGACGCCGACGGCGAGATAGAAGACCGCCTGAACCAGCGCGATCGTCAGCAGCCCACCGAGCTGCCCGACGAGCAGGACGAGACCGCGCACCGGCGTGAGCGCGAGCCGGTTGAGGAAGCCGGTCTGGATGTCGCGGGCGAGCTCGACGTTGGCGTTGATCGTGGCCAGGAGTGCGCCTTGCACGAACGGCACGGCCAGAGCGAAGGCGAGGAAGGAGTCGGTCGGGAAGCCGGGCAGGTTCGTCTCCGCCTTCAGGCCCCCGGCGTTCACCGCGAGCAGGAGCATCGGGAAGACCAGCGGGAAGACGACATTCGCGGGCTGACGTACCGTTCGGATCACGGCACGCCTTCCGAGCGTCTCGACCTGCGCCAGCGTCGTGCCTGTCACGCTCGGGCGGGCTCGGGCGCCTGCTCGACCTCCTGCTCTTCCTCCTCGCCGGCGCCCTCGAGGTGGCGACCGGTCTTTGCGAGGAAGACGTCGTCGAGCGTCGGCTCGTGGATCTGCAGGTGCGCGATGTGGACGCCTTCCGAGTCGAGCGCCCGGACGATCTCGGCGATGTCGCCGTCAGCGGAGCTGAGTTGGACGGCCACGCTGCCCGGACCGAAGCCAGTCGTCTGCTCGCCGAAGCGTTCGAGCACCGACGCGACCGACCCGCGTTGGCTGGCATCCGCGGGCACGGCCTCGACGGTCGAGCAGGCGATCTCCGCCTTGAGCTCCTCCGGCGTGCCCTCCGCGACGATGCGGCCGTGGTCGATGATCCCGACGCGATCGGCGAGGACATCCGCCTCTTCGAGGTACTGCGTGGTGAGAAAGACCGTCACACCTTCGTCCCTGGCGAGTCGACCAACCTCCGTCCAGAGGGCTGTGCGGCTCTGGACGTCGAGTCCGGTCGTCGGCTCGTCGAGGAAGAGGATGCGCGGCCGGTGCACGAGCGCCAGCGCGAGGTCGAGGCGCCGCTTCATCCCTCCCGAGTAGCCCTTGACCTTCCGGTCGGCGGCTTCGGTGAGTCCGACGCGCTCGAGCAGCTCGTTGCTGCGGCGGCGCCTCTCCTCACCGGTGATCCCGTGCATCGCGGTCTGTAGGCGCAGATGCTCGCGACCGGTCAGGAAGGGATCGAGCGCCGCTTCCTGGAGCGCTGCCCCGATCGCCTTCCGCACCTTCGGGCCCTCTTTGACGACGTCGTACCCCGCGACGCGCGCCGTACCCGCAGTCGGCGGAAGCAGCGTCGTGAGCATGTGCACCGTCGTCGACTTGCCGGCGCCGTTCGGACCGAGGAAGCCGTAGATCTCTCCGGAATCGACGCGCAGGTCGATGCCGTCGACCGCGCGCGGTCCCTTCTTGAACTCGCGCACGAGGTCATGCGCCTCGATGCTGTTGTCGCGGGGGCTCTGCACCCCCGCAGGCTACCGATGTACCTGTTCTCTCCGAAGCACCGCGGCGACCGCGGTCAGCGCGACGCGCGTCTCGTCGAGCAGCGGCTCACGCGTCGTCAGCCGCTGCAGCCCCAACCCGGGGAGAAGGACGACACGCGCGAGGCGGCGCGAGCCCTGCACGAGCAGCCAGAGCTCCATCGTCAACGCGAGCGCGAGCACCGACACGACGAGCGGCGTCAGCGCCGTGGCGGGAAGCGGCCAGAAGCGGCCGCCGAAGACAGCTACCGGCAGCAGCAGAGCGGCGAAGTTCGTGCCGCAGCGAAGCGAGAACCGCGAGGGACGAGCTGCGCCGTGCCAGGTCTCGCGAAGGCGCCGTTCCTCGAGCGCCGCAATCGCACGATGCTCGGCGCCGTGGAGATAGAGAGTGCGTCCGCGCAGCAGCCAGGTCAGCAGTGCCGCGGTCGTGACGAGACCCACGGCCATCCCGACCCAGCCCGGCGCAAAGACGAGCGCCGGCGGAGCGACGATCGCGGCGCCGAGGAACAGCCGCTCGCGCCCGCGCGCGACTCCCGTCCGGCGGAAGAGCGGCGAGAGCGAGGCGGCGAGGCGGACGAGACCACGTGCGAGCGGAATCGCCCGCAGCGATCGCGGCGTTCGGGGCATCCGGCCCTCCCTCAGTCTCCCGTCGACGCCGGCAAAGGCCCAGTAGCGCTCGCTCACGATGACCACCCCGTCGGCGCGCGCCATCCCGCCGAGCCGCGGCACGGCCAGCGCGAGATCGCCCTGCTCGAGCTCCCTGAGGACGGCTCCCCGGTCCACCTAGCCATGATCGCCCTGACGAGGCCGCCCGGCAAGTGCCGGGCGGCCCATTCTCAGAGGGTCTTCGGTCCTACGGTGCTACCAGTACCCGCGCGAGAAGAAGCCGAGCAGCGCGAGCACGAGGATCACGATGAGGATGATCCACAGAATGCTCATGCCTTGATTTCCTCCCTCTTTCGTGTGGACGTGCTGGATACGTCTCCGTTGAAGGACAACGAGAAACGCGGGATTCGCGGTACGGCGGTGACGCCGCTAGACACCTCGGTGGCCTAGAAAATCCCCTGGATAGGCCAGTAAAAGCCGGCCGCCACTGCGCCTGCGGCAGGGATGGTGAGGATCCAGGCAACGACGATGTTTCCGGCCACGCCCCAGCGCACGGCGGACAGACGCTGCGTCGCCCCCGCGCCCAGCACCGCTCCGGAGATGACGTGCGTGGTGGAGAGCGGGTAGCCGTACTTCGTCGCGGCGTAGATCGTGGCGCCGGCGGCCGCCTGGGCGGCGAACCCGCTTTCCGGCTCGATCTTGAAGATCCGCTGACCGAGCGTCCGCATGATCCGCCAGCCGCCGACGTACGTCCCGAGCCCGATCGCGACCCCGGCCGCGATCTTGACCCACGTCGGGATGTAGAAGTGGTCGATCGAGCCGTTCGCGTACAGCAGCAAAGCGATCACGCCCATCGTCTTCTGCGCGTCGTTGGCCCCGTGCGTGAAGGCCATGAACGTGCCCGAGAGGAGCTGACCCAAACGGAAACCGCGGTTGGCAACGCCGCGAGTGATCCGTCTGAAGATCCAATAGATCACGAGGAGCAGGAGGAAGGCCGCGGTGAACGCAATCAGCGGCGCCACCAAAGCCGGGATCACCACCTTGTGCGCGAGGCCGTGCCAGAGCACGCCCTTCTCTCCTGACTGCACGAGCGCGGCGCCCACCAAGCCGCCGATGAGCGCGTGTGAGGAACTCGAGGGCAGGCCGAACCACCACGTCAGCAGATTCCACGCGATCGCGCCGCAGAGGCCGGCGAGCACCGTCTTCGTCGTGATCAGGTCGCTGGCGACGATGTCCTTGCCGACGGTCTTCGCAACCGCCGTCGTCGCAAAGGCGCCGGCGAGATTCGCGATCGACGCGACGAGCACGGCCATCCTCGGGGTCAGCGCACGCGTCGATACGGAGGTCGCGACCGCGTTCGCCGTGTCGTGGAACCCGTTGGTGAAATCGAAGCCGAGCGCAACCGCAACGGCGACAATCAACAGGACGTCGTCCACTACCGGTTCTTGACGAGAATCGCTTCCAGAACGTCAGCGGCGTTCTCGCAGGCGTCGACGGCCTCCTCGAGCTGCTCGTGAATGTCCTTCCACTGGATCACGACCAGCGGATCGTCCCCGGAGGTAAAGAGCTCCGAGACCGCAGCCCGGTTCAGCCGGTCGCCCTCGTCCTCGAGGTCGCGCAACGCGTGCAGTTGGCTGCTCGAGTCCTTGAAGCCTTCGAGCCGTTCGACCGCCTCGTGCAGCTTCTCGGCGCTGCGGAGGATGACCTGTGCCTGTTCCTTGGCCTTGGGGCGCACCTCCTCGACCCCGTATCCCGCGATGTTGCCGGCCGCTTCGTCGATGTGGTCGCAGACGTCGTCGAGAGCCCCGGCAAGCCGGTAGAGGTCGTCCCGGTCGATAGGCGTCACGAAAGTGCGGTTCAACAGGTCGACCACCTGTCGCGTGAGCCGATCGCCCTCGTGCTCGAGCTCTTTGATCTCGCGCAGGACGCCGCTCCCGTCGGACGGGAACTGGTCCAGGAGCCGGACGAGCTGCCGCGTGATCGCGACGACATTGTTCGAGGCGCGCTCCAGCAGCCGGAAGAACTCACGGTTCTGCGGGACCAACGAGATGCGTGGCACTGGCGCTCCTCTCCCGAGTTGACCGCGGGAGTTTGTCAGGCTTCGCGCGGCGTCGGGTGCGAAGCGTCCGTGAACTCCCGGAACTCCGCCGTGAGCAGATACGCGGTCTGCTCGCCGATGTCGACGGCGTGGTCGCCGATCCGCTCGAGTGCGCGCGAGATCACGACCATGCGGAGCCCGTACTCGCGTAGCTCCGGGTCGGCGCCGAGCTCGAGGAGGTGATGGACGACGCGACGGTTGGCACGGTCGACGAGCTCATCCAGCTCGACGAGCGATTCCGCGCCCTCGAGGTTTCTGTCGCGGAGCGAGTCGAGCGCGACGCGGATCATCTCCTCGCAGCGCGAGCCCATCTCCTCGAAGCCCTCGATCAGGCGCGCAGGCGGGTCGACCTCGGGCGCCAGCTTCGCGAGCTTCGCGATCGTCACGCAGTAGTCGGCCATCCGCTCCAGATGGAGATTGACGTGCAGGATCGCAAGCACGAGGCGCAGATCGGTCGCGACCGGCGTCTGCCGCGCGAGCAGCGACGGAATGCGCTCCTCGATCTCGAGGTAGCGCCGATCCACGTCGTCGTCGAAGGCGATCACCTCGTCGGCAAGCTCCTCGTCCCGCTGCTCGAGCGCATTCAGCGCCCCGCGCAGCGCGCGGAGGACGAGCGCGCCCTCCTCCTGCAACGTCGACTCGAGGACGTCGAGCTCCTCCTGGAACGAGGTCCTCATCCAAACCGCCCTGTGACGTAGTCCTCCGTGCGCTTGTCGGAGGGGTTCGTGAAGATCTTCTCCGTCAGGTCGTACTCGACGAGCACGCCGGTGCGACGGCTGTCGTCCACCTCGAGGCTGAAGAAGGCGGTCAGGTCGGCCACGCGTGCTGCCTGCTGCATGTTGTGCGTGACGATCACGAGCGTGTAGTCGCGCTTCAGCTCGTGCATGAGCTCCTCGATCGCAGAGGTGGCAATCGGATCGAGCGCGGACGCCGGCTCGTCGAGGAGAAGCACGTCGGGCTCGACCGCAATTGCGCGCGCGATGCAAAGCCGCTGCTGCTGCCCTCCTGACAATGCGAGTGCGTTCTTCTTCAGCCGGTCCTTGACGTCGTCCCAGAGTGCTGCGTCGTGCAGCGCCTTCTCGACGCGCTCGTCCAGATCCTTCTTCATCCCGAGGACCCGCGGACCCCAGGCGACGTTGTCGTAGATCGATTTCGGGAACGGGTTCGCCTTCTGGAAAACCATGCCGATGCGGCGCCGCACCTCGACCGGATCCACTCCGGGGCCGTAGAGATCCTCGTCGTGGTACATGATCCGCCCGTCGATGCGCGCGCCGGGCACGAGGTCGTTCATCCGGTTGAGGCAACGGATGAACGTGCTCTTGCCGCAGCCCGACGGGCCGATCACGGCGGTGATGACGTTGCGGTACACCTCCAGATCGACGTCGCTGATGGCCGTCAGGCGGCCGTAGGTGACCGTAAGGCCCTTGATGTCGAAGACGACCTCGCGCTGGACAGGCTCTGCTTCCTTCCTCGCCTGCGCGACGTCGATCACGGGCGCCATCGTAAAGGTCCCCGTCACCCCGCCAGCTTCCTGCGACTCCGGGCAAGCAGAGCCTTGGCGGCGACGCTCGCGACGAGAACGAAGGCCATCAGGACGAGGGCAGCCGCCCAGGCCTGCTCGTGCAAGGCGGGATCGGCCTGCTCGGAGTAGGTGAAGATCAGGACCGGGATGTTCGGCAGCGCCTTCGTCACGTCCGTCTGGACCGTGTTCGCGAAGATCGAGCTCGTGAAGAGCAGGGGGGCGGTCTCGCCCGCGGCCCGTGCGACGGCAAGGACCGTGCCGGTGAGGATCCCGCCGACGCTCGACGGCAGGATGATGCCCAGGACCGTCCGCCACCTGCGTACACCGAGCGCGAGGCTCGCCTCGCGCAAGGTCGCCGGCACGAGCAGCAGCACCTCCTGCGTCGCTCGCGCAACGAGGGGGAGCATGATGATCGCGAGCGCAAATGCACCGGCCAGACCGCTCTGCGTATGGCCGATCACGAACAACGCGTAGACGAAGATCCCGAGCACGATCGTCGGTAGGCCGGCGAGAACGTCGAGGACGACCTGGATCGGGACGGCGACGCGCCGAGGCGCAAACTCGGTCAAGTACACCGCAGTGAGGACGCCAACGGGCAGTGCCATCGCCGCGGCGAGCGTGACGAGCAACACCGTCCCGACGATCGCATTCGCAATTCCGCCGCCCGGTTGGCCGAAGAGCGCCTGAGACTTCGTGAAGAACTCCCAGCTGAGAGCCCCGGCGCCGCGGAGCGCAACCGAAACCACGACGATCGCCAGCACGCCTACCGCAAGCATGGCCGCGACGGTTGCCACGCCTTCCATTGCGCGGTTCACGATTCGCCGGCGGCGGTAACGGCTCACGTTCGGGCCCCCCGCAAGGGATCGAAGCGGTGAACGACCACCTGCGCGATCAGGTTCGCGGTCAGCCCGATGACGAGCAGGATCGCGGCGAGGTAGAGCAGCGACGACGTCTCGAGGCCCGGGTTGGCGCCCTGATAGCTCGACGCGAGCTTGCTCGCGAGGGTGTCGGCGGGCGGGAAGAGCGACCAGCCGATCCGCGTGCCGCCGCCGATTACCTGCGTCACGGCGATGGCCTCGCCGAGCGCGCGGCCGAGCCCAAGGATGAGCGCCGCCGCGACGCCGGAACGAGTGGCGGGCAGGATGACGCCGCGCACCATCTCCCACCGCGTCGCCCCGAGCGCGAACGCACCCTCCTCAAGGTCGCGCGGCACGCCGAGGAAGAGCTCGCGACTGATCGAGGCGACGATCGGGACGATCATGATCGTGAGGATCAGTGCGGCAGTGAAGAGGCCCTGGCCGGTCTGCTGCGGCTCGCCGAAGAGCGGCATGAAGCCCAGCGTGCGGTGCAGCCATGGCTCGATGTGATGGGCGACGAAGGGACCAAGCACCAGGATCCCCCAGAGTCCGAGCACGACGCTCGGAATCGCCGCGAGCAGTTCCACCAGTGAGCCGACGACGCCGCGTACTCCGCGCGGCGCGAGCTCGCTGAGGTACAAGCCGATCGCGATCGCCAGCGGCGCTGCGAGTAGAAGCGCGACGAACGAGCTCACTGCCGTCCCGTAGACGAACGGCAGCGCGCCGAAGACGTGCTTGACCGGGTCCCAGGAGCGGCCGGTGACGAACGCGAGCCCGAAGCGGTCGAAAGAGTCTTCTGACAGCCTCAGGATCTTCCAGACGATCGCTCCGACGAGCACGACGGACGCAAGCGCGGCGGCCATTGTGAGGCCGTGCAAAGAGAGATCTCCGAGGCGTCCGCCGAGCCGGCGGCGGGCCTGCAGGCGGCTCGTCGTCGGAGCGGCGCTCACCGCAGTTGAGCGTACTGCGCCCGTCCGCCGCTTCGGACCGGCGTTCACCACCTTGTTACCAGCCTGTCACCAAGGCTCTTCCCACGCGCGGGAGGAGGACGGGCACGCTCGTCGTGACGTGAACCAAGGAGAGGAGAGACTTTGACTCGCAGGACATTGGCCGTCCTCGCCGCAATCGGAGCGGCACTCGTTCTCACGACAACCGCCGGGGCGAAACAGACCGGTGGATCGCTCGTCGGCGCCGGCAGTACATTCGTCGCGCCGCTCGTGTCGACCTGGATCGCGAAGGTCGATTCGGCTTTCGACCTCAAGGTGACGTACGGGCCGATCGGCTCCGGTGGTGGAATCCAGCAGATCATCAACCGCACTGTCGATTTCGGCACAAGCGATGCGCCGCTGACACCCGAGCAGTTCGCCGCCTGCAAGGGCTGCGTCCAGATCCCGTGGGCGTTGTCGGCGACCTCGATTGCCTATCGCGGAGACGACCTGCCGAATCACCTCAAGCTCGACGGGGACACGGTGGCCGGGATTTTCCTGGGCAGGATCAAGAAGTGGAACGATCCGGCGCTGAAGAAGCTGAACAAGGAAAAGGCCCTCCCTGACCTGGCGATCACGGTCATCCACCGCAGCGACAACAGCGGCACGACCTACAACCTGACCGAGTACCTCAACAGCGTCAGCAGACAGTGGAAGAGCGGAGTCGGCAAGGGTGTCGCGGTCGATTGGCCGGTCGGCGTCGGCGCGCGCGGTAGCTCGGGCGTCTCCGCGGCGCTGAGCCAGACGAACGGCGGCATCACGTACGTCGACGTCGCGTACTCGTTGAAGAACCACTTCAAGTTCGCAGCGATCAAGAACCGTGCCGGGGTCTTCCAGCTCCCGGGTCTGCGTGGAATCGCCGCGGCGGGCGCAACGATCCTGCGCGTAGCGCCGAACAACGGCGGCATCTCAATCGTCAACCCGGCGAAGCGGCAGCCGCTCGCCTATCCCATCTGCACCTTCACCTACGTGATCCTTCCGAAGCAGACGGCAAAGGCGAAAGAGCTGAAGCAGTTCGTCAAGTGGGCGCTGACGAAGGGTCAGGCCGCCGGCCCGAAGCTGCTCTTCTCGCCGATCCCGAAGGTCGTGCGCAACGCATCGATCAAGACGCTCAATTCAGTGCGGTCCTAAGGCGCCGACTTGGGGGCGCCGCAGAAAGGCTGGCGGGCTCTGCCCGCCAGCCTTCTTACCGGAACATGCACCGGACTTTGAGGCCCTGACCGGCGCCGCCGGTCGCCTCCACCTCGCCGCCGGCGGCGACGACTACGTGCTTCACGATCGCGAGACCGAGGCCCGTGCCCCTCGAGGCGCGGGCCCGGTCGCCGCGATAGAACCGCTCGAACAGCCGCGGCAGCTCGTCCTCGTCGACTCCTCGGCCGTCGTCGGACGCCTCGAGCAGGCCGGGTCCCGCCGCAACGGTCAGCGTCGCGCCGGGCCCGGCATAACGGATGGCGTTCTCGGCCAGGTTCTCCACGACGATCTGGAGCATCCGGCGACGGAGCGGCAGCTCGACGTCGGGCGACGCGTCGATTCGCATCGTGACGTCCGCCCGCTCCGCGCTGTCGGCGAGCCGGTCGCGGATTTCCTCGAGCACCGGGAGCGCAGGCGTCGGGCCGAGTGCGACGACCTCGCGGCCGCTCTCGAGCTCGGAGAGGAAGAGCACGTCGTCGACGAGTTCGCTCATCTCCTCGACCTCCTCTCTCGCCTGGGCAAGCAAGGTGTCCTGGTCGGCGCCCGGGAGGGAGGCCGACTCGAGCAGCGCCAGAAGCCGCGCAAGCGGAGTGCGCAGCTCGTGGGACACTGCGGCGGTGAACCCGGTCCGCAGCTCTTCGTAGGTCCGTGTCTCGTCCTGCATCCGAGACGAGTATGGCCAAGGTCCTGATCGTCGAGGACGATTCCGTCATCGCGGACGGGATGGCGCAGCATCTGGCGGCGGCCGGGTTCGACCCCGTCATCGCCGGAAAGGGCGACCAGGGGCTGGCGCGTCTTCGCTTCGAGCGGCCGGACGTTTGTGTCCTCGACCTGATGCTTCCCGGCCGCGACGGCTGGAACGTGATCGAGACGGCGCGGGCAGAGGGGATTCCCACACCGATCGTCGTCGTTTCAGCCCGCGGAACAGAGCACGACCGCGTGCACGCGCTCGAAATCGGGGCGGACGACTACCTCGTGAAGCCGTTCTCGATGAACGAGCTGGTCGCTCGCGTGCGCGCGGCCTCCCGCCGGGGCGCTCCGTCGCGACGATACGCCGCGCGGTGACCCGATCCAGATCGAGGAGCTGCGGATCGACCCGAGTGAAGTGCAGGCGTTCATCGACGGCGAGAGCGTTGGCCTGACGCCGACCGAGTTCCGCCTGCTGTATCAACTCGCGCTCGACCGGGGCCGCGTCGTCACACGGGACGAGCTGCTCCAGAAGATCTGGGGTCGCCGCGAGTCCCACCGCGATCGCACCGTGGACGTCTTCGTGCGACGCCTGCGCGACAAGGTCGATCGCCGCGCATCGCGGCACACCTTCATCCAGACCCGGTACGGCGTCGGCTACCGGCTGGAGCCGGTTACGAAGGACTGACCCGCTCGACGTCTGCGCGCAGGGCCAGGCCCACGAGCCGGCCGTCGGAGGTCGTGACCGGGAAGCTGGTCAGGTCGCGACTTCTCATGCGCTCGAGCAGGGCCGA